>Ga0247610_10000171_pt1 | contig 108244 bp, 94 predicted proteins | sample 174DNAGHGhighgp2_FD_193483 | JGI IMG/M metagenome (GOLD analysis project Ga0247610, IMG submission 193483) | Sheep rumen microbial communities from Palmerston North, Manawatu-Wanganui, New Zealand - 1742 DNA GHGhigh gp2 | ecosystem: Host-associated > Mammals > Digestive system > Stomach >... | reverse complement strand
TACGATGCCGGCCGCGATGAAGCTCATTGCTTCAATTGGGTCTTCACTCGGTGCATATTCGATATTTTTACAGATACGTTTGACGCCATGGACGACTAGATTTGTCGTGCCGACTCCCTCGATTTTGACGCCAAGTTTTTCAAGATAGAAACAAACGTCCTGAACCATGTAGTTCGGGCTGGCGCCGACGATTGTCGTTTCGCCAGGGCAAAGGGCGGCTGCCATAATTGCGTTTTCCGTCACAGTATCACCGCGTTCGATCAGGACAATCTTGCGCTTGTTATTGCTGACATTCTGAACCTTTGCCTCGTAATAGCCAGGACTGCATTTTGCATCGACGGTCAAACCGAAGGCTTTTAGCGCATGAAGATGTGGCTCGACAGTGCGGGAACCTAGCGAACAACCGCCGGCGTAAGGTAGGCGGAACTCTTTGAAGCGGTGAAGTAGTGGACCCATCATCATGATGACGGTGCGGGTGCGACGTGCGGCATCCATGTCTAGATTGGCAAGGTTAAGTTTGCGTGGTGGATCGACTTCAAGATCGCGACCATCGTTAATCCAAGCGGTTTTGACGCCAATGGATTCAAGGACCTCAATAATACGATAAACTTCCTCAATATGTGCTAAATGGCGAAAAGTCGAGCGACCTTCGTTTAGAAGCGCAGCACAAAGCAAGCCAACTGCAGCGTTCTTTGAAGTGTTGATTGTAACACTACCATGTAGTTCTTTGCCGCCATTGATGCGGTAGCCCTGAGTAGCGCTTTCATTGATGGTAATAACCTGATAATTTAGCGCTTTACTAATCTTAGAAATTATCTCAAGAGATGCATTTTGTTTACCGTGTTCGATACGGTTGATAGCAGATTGGCTAGTGCCAATCATTTTGGCAAGTTCGGCCTGGGTTATATCTTGACGACAGCGTGCCGTCGCGATAATGTTGCCAATCTCAACCATGTAATCAGCTTGCTTTTTCATAAGCTTAATTATATCACAAAATGCATAAAAAAGAGCCATTTTGTGGCTCTTTTTCAGTTTTCTCGATTATTCAGCGTTCGTATGAACTGCGACGACGTCGTCCAAATCATCAATAGCGTCGAGGATTTTTTCGACTTTTTCGCTGTTTTCGCCCTCAACTGGAACGGTATTGTTTGGAACATACTGAAGCTCAGCGGATTCACATTCATAGCCATTCTCGATAAGTGCGCTGCGAACCTTCATTAAATCGCTAGAAGCGGTGTAAATCGTGGTGCCATCATCTTCATCGACGACATCTTCTGCGCCTGCGTCAAGTGCAGCCATCATGATTTCGTCACCTTTAGCCTTGGTGAAAATCACGCCTTTGCGGGTGAACTGGAACATGACTGAACCCGGATCTGCCATGCGGCCGCCGTTCTTTTCTAGAGTGTGGCGTACCTCTGGCATAGTGCGGTTCTTATTATCGGTAGCGACTTCAATGATAATGCCGACGCCGCCAGGGCCGTAAGCTTCGTAAGTTTCTTCAATCAAGGCTGCTGCGTTCTTGTCTTCCACGCGAGCGATTGCGCGCTCGATGTTTGCCTTTGGCATGTTAGCAAGGCGAGCCTTCTCTAAAACCATCGCGAGAGATGGGTTCATTGTAGGATCGGTGCCGCTGCGTGCTGCGATTGCGATTTGGTTACCGATTTTTGTAAACAACGCACCGCGCTTTGCGTCTACGACGGCTTTTTGGCGTTTGGTGGTTGCCCATTTACTGTGTCCGCTCATTAAAAAATTCCTCTTGTATTTTTCCTAATTTATTCTATTTTAGCACAAATATTAGAACATATTTTCAAAAAAGTGCCAAAAATAAAATACTCATGCTTCCGCCTGTAAAAATTCGGTGCTATTTTACGATAATAAAATTAACAAAAAGGAGCGTTTAAAAGAAATGCAAATTTACAAAAGGGTGCAGTTAAAGAAAAGAGAATTAATAAAACTTCAGCAGGATTGCGAGGATTATATTTGGGCCGCAGTCGACCCAGTAAAATACTCAATATCGCTTGGTGATGACTATATTGCGGACTTGCGCGACTGTTTGTTGCTAAAGCGTAGTCTTCCGGAGAATGTGTTTGGAATAGGTCTCGACATGAACACGGGAGAAATCAATTATGTCGCACAGATAAATCGTCGTAATCCTACCGTAGGTGGTAGCGGGAAGCTTTCGATAGAAAATAAAGCCGAAATTGAGAGAGTTCTGCGTTATTTCTTTGAAAAGCTACCCATCTACCGAAGTGATAATAACAGAGATGATGATTCTTTGGAAGATTATTCAGATGCATCTATCGCATTCTGTTATGACAATGGTAAAATAGAAGTATAAATTTGGAGGTATTTTCTAATGGCTAAAAAGAGTCAGGAAGTGGTGGGCGACAGTAAGGCTGATGACAGCAAAAAGCAAGCATTGAATCTTGCGCTTTCTCAGATTACGAAACAATTTGGCGATGGTTCTATTATGAAACTTGGCGAGCAGTCCAAGATTGATGTGGAACTCTTTTCATCCGGTTCTTTGGCGCTAGATTTGGCGCTCGGTGGCGGCTATCCAAAAGGCCGTATTATTGAGATTTATGGCCCAGAATCATCTGGTAAAACTACTTTGGCGCTTCATGCTATTGCAGAAATTCAGAAGCAGGGCGGTCAGGCGGCATTTATCGATGCAGAGCATGCGCTCGATCCATCTTATGCCCGCAAAATTGGCGTAAATACGGCAGATTTGCTCATTTCTCAGCCAGATAACGGTGAGCAGGCGCTTGAGATTTGTGAGACGCTCGTTCGCTCTGGTGCAGTTGATCTTATCGTGGTTGACTCTGTTGCGGCGCTCGTGCCACAGGCAGAAATTGACGGCGATATGGGTGACGCTCAGATGGGCTTGCAGGCTCGCCTCATGTCTCAGGCTATGCGCAAACTTACCGGCATTATCAGCAAGACTAAGGCTACAGTTATCTTCATTAATCAGATTCGCATGAAGATTGGCGTGATGTTTGGCAACCCAGAGACCACTACTGGTGGTAACGCACTTAAGTTCTACGCTTCTGTCCGTATTGATATTCGCCGTATTGGTCAGATTAAAGATGGTGACAATGTTGCTGGCAACCGCACAAAGATTAAGGTCGTAAAGAACAAGATTGCAGCGCCATTCCGTACGGCAGAGTTTGACATCATGTATAACGAAGGTATCAGCAAAACTGGCGACGTGTTGGATTTGGCCGTCAGCCATGGTGTGATGGAAAAGGCCGGTGCCTTCCTCAAATACAATGGCGAGACGCTTGGTCAGGGTCGCGAAGCAGTTAAGAAACTCTTCAAGGAAAAGCCGGAACTCATGGCTGAGATTGAAGCAAAGGTTCGCGAAGCTGCTAAAAACGACGAAGACTAATGCTCGAAACTCATACGATTTTTGATGATACGACTGCCGGTGCGAAAGTGCCGGCAGCGCATCGCGTTACAGATATAAAAGAGGCGGTTCGCGACCGCAATCGCGTCAATATCTATATTGACGATAAATTTTTCTGCTCGCTAGATATAGCGCAGGTAGTAGACCTTCATGTTAAAATTGGCCGCGAATTAACGGCGGATGAACTAGATGAGCTCAAACGCGCCTCAGATTTTGGCAAATTCTATGCGCGTGCACTTGAATATGCCCTGATGCGCCCGCGTTCGACGAAAGAAATGCAGGATTATCTCAAGCGAAAGACAATTGACCGGAAAGTTCGCGTCAAAAATCGTAAAACTGGTGAGTATTCTACGCAAGTTAAGAAAGGTTATGACGCTTCGCTCGTGCCGCTCGTTTTGAAGCGCCTAGATGAGCGCGGCTATCTTGACGACCAACGCTTTGCGACCTCCTGGGTAGAGAACCGCAATGTTAGTAAAGGTACTAGTATTAAGAAATTGCGCCTCGAGCTTCAGCAGAAGGGGATTAGCCAGTCGATTATTGATAATGTCCTAGCCGAGTCTGGTCGCGACGAACAGACGGAGCTTCGCAAAATCATCGCTCGCAAGGCGAAAAAATACCCTGACGAGCAAAAGTTGATTCAGTATCTCTTGCGTCAGGGCTTTAATTACTCAGACATTTTGGACGAGCTATCTGCTACGGATTCTTCTTCCGTGTAGGCTGGCTTGCGGAATGGATTAGTGAAATTAGGCACGAACTCTTCGGCTTCGTCCTTCTTTTTCTTTGGCATTTTTACTTCGGCTTTGTCATGCTTAATCGTGACCTTGAAGTCGTCAATCTCAATAATCTGTGAACGATTAATCGTGAGCTCAGGATCCATCAAAGACGACATGAACGGGCGCTGAACGATTAGCTGATAAATCATAAAAGTACCAGAATCGAGGGTATAATCTACGACTTTGCCTAGTTTTTTGCCGTCCTGCGTTACGACTTTCAGACCAATCAGGCTAAAGTTAAGATTCATAATCTCATCGAAACGAATAACATCTTCGCGTGTCGTGAAGCGGTCAGTAGAGTCGACGATTAAGCCGGAGTTACTAACCTCGCGCACATCTTTTGTATCGAGAATATTGCCAACATCGGGATCATTTTTAATGATTGGCCCTTCTAACACATAGGCAACGACCTTCAGGTCTTCTGGATCGATAACTGCCTCGCGAATGCTGGCGACTGGTCCACCCACATGTAAGCTAAGAACTGGCATTTGTGAAACTTTGGAGCCGAGTAATAACATGCTTAAATTATACTATAATTAGAACAATGAAGAAAATCCTGGCAGTCTCGGGTGGGATTGACTCGGTCGTGATGCTCCATCTCTTGAAAGACGAAGCGCCGATTGTGGCTCATTTTGACCACGGTATTCGCCCGAACTCTCATGAAGATGCTGAATTTGTCGAGAAACTGGCCAGTGAGTATGGCTTAGAATTCGAGGTGAAATATGCTAATCTTGGCGCTAGCTGTAGCGAGGCGACTGCCCGCGCTGCGCGTTACGATTTCCTTCGCGACCTAGCTCAAAAATATGACGGTCGTATCTGTGTAGCGCATCATGCTGATGATGTGTTGGAGTCGGTTGCAATTAATATTCTTCGCGGCACCGGTTGGCGTGGTCTAACTCCGATGTATTCGTCTGAAATCGAACGTCCATTGCTCGATTGGCAAAAGAGCGATATTTATCGCTATGCGACCGAGCATAATCTAAGCTTCCGCCAAGACCAAACAAATACAGAGGACGATTATCTTCGTAATCGTGTGCGTGAGAAGTTGCGTTTCCTGCCAAAGGAGAATAAGGCGAAGCTGCTGAAATTGTTTAAGTCTCAATGTGCTTTGCGCGATGAATGCGAGCGATTGCTATCTGAAATTGCTGAAGCCGGTCAACTTAAAGCGGTTATTACTAGTGAGCCCGATGAGCGTGTTGCTATGGAAATTTTACGTCACATGCTTGAGAAAAATGGCTTTTCTTTAACGAGGCCACAACTAGAACGCTGTCTTGACGCGGTTAAGACTTACGCGCCCGGAAAGCGCTTCAGTTTAGGGGTGAACCGCTTCCTAGAGGTCGGTAAGTACAGCTTCCGTGTGATATAATTAACTTGCATGAAAATGCGCAGAACGAGAGCCGAAACCTCTCTTATATCAGTGTTTATCCTGTTTTTTGGCATGGTTTTTTGTGCTGCAATTTTGCATCATTATTACGCCATGGCGGTTTCGAGCGATTACGAGGATGATGGTTCTACGCATATTATCTCTATTCACGACGGCAGCAATATGACGAATATCCGCTCAGACGCGGACACGGTTCGCGACGTGCTTGCGCGCGCCAATGTCTCCCTTGGCAGCGGCGACAAAGTTGAACCGGCACTGGATGAAGAAATTGTTTCAGATAGTTTCAATATCAATATTTATCGTGCTCGTAATCTAGTGGTCGTAGATGGTAATCATAAGAAACAAATCCGCACTGCTAGTACGAATCCGCAGGATATCGCCTCCGATGCGGGTATTGAGATGCTTGAAGCGGACACGCTCGAGTTAGTTCCGTACGATAATCTCTTGGAAAGTGGCAACACGGTTGCCTATAGTGTGAAGCGCGCTAAGGTTGTGAATATTAACTTCTATGGAAGTCAGATCTCTGTTCGCACCCAGAAAAAGACTGTGAAAGATCTTTTGGCTGAGCGCGAAATTGATACGAATACAGAGAAAAACTGGTTCTCGATCTCGCTCGATGAAAAGATTTCTGATGGCATGTCGTTTACGATTCAGCCTCAGGGTATTCAGACGATTACAGTCGAAGAAGATATTAATTTCGGCGAGAAAACTATCCAGGATTACGATATGGAATATGGCAAACGCGTCGTAGTGAAGCAGGGCGAAAAAGGTCGCAAGACGGTTTCTTACGAAGTAAATATGAAGGATGGCGTTGAGCTATCGCGCAAGGTTTTGTCGGAAATCGTCACTAAAGAACCGGTTACTCAGGAAGTGAAGGTCGGTATGAAACTTAACCTACCGTCTGGCTCGCACGAGGATTGGATGGCGGCAGCAGGTATTGCGCCGAGCGATTATGGCTATGTGAATTACATTATTTCGCACGAATCCAGTTGGCGTCCAAACGCTACGAACGGAAGATATTGGGGTCTTTATCAGACGACCCAGGCTCGCCTCATTAACGACTGTGGCGCAGATTGGGTGAATAATCCGGTCTGTCAGCTCCGCTCCGCGACTGGCTATGCTGTTGGTCGCTATGGTAGTTGGGAGAAAGCATATAATCGCTGGCGTTCCCAGGGGTGGTGGTAGATGAAAAACCGTAAATCACTAGGTCAGAACTGGCTAAAGGATCGCGATATTCTTATCGATATTGCCGACCATGCCTCGGTCGAAGGCGTCGATACGGTCGTGGAAATTGGCCCAGGTCTCGGCACGCTCACTTCTGCGCTTTTTCAATTCTTTGACAAGGTAATTGCCGTCGAGCTCGATGATCGTCTTGCGGAGAATCTTCCAAAATCATTCCCAGGCAAAAACCTCCAGGTTGTCCATAAAGATGTCTTGAGTCTAAATCTTGATGAACTTGACTTGCCGGAGAAATATGTTGTAGCAGGGAATATCCCATATTACATCACTTCGCCGATTATTCAGAAATTTATTCACGAAGCGCATCGCCCAGAGAAGATTGTCTTGCTTATCCAGAAGGAAGTCGCAGAGCGTCTAGCTGCTACGGCTGGCGATTATTCAATCCTTGGTCTTTCTGCTCAGATTTATGCGAAAGTTACACTCGGTCCTGTGGTCTCGCGTGAATTCTTCACGCCACCGCCAAAAGTTGATAGCCAGGTTGTAATTTTGGAGCCACTAGAAACTCCGCTGGCTAGCGAAAAAACGATGTCGCTAATCAAGCTCGGCTTTATCGCGCCACGCAAGAAACTAGTCTCTAACCTATCCATCGGTTTACGCTTACCGAAAGAAGAACTACTGCAAAAATTTGCCACTATTGGCATTTCCGAGAATGCTCGTCCAGCCGATTTGACAATCGCCGACTGGGTTGCGCTTGAAAAATCCCTCTGATTATATTAATATAAGCGTAAGCACTATATTAACTATTACAAAGGGGCATCTATCTTATGGATCCAAATACTGATATCAACCAAGACCCAGTAGCGGCAACCGATACCGGTGCTACTTCTTTTACGCCAAATTTTGATATGACTGCAATTAATGAAGCTGTGGCTGCCGGCCCAGCTGCTGATGAAATTCCAACCGATCCGACTGCTCCTGCAGATCCGGTCGCTCCGTCTGATCCATACGAAGCAGCTGCTGCGCCAGTCGAATCGATAGCGGCTCCAGTCGATTCAGTCGCCGCTCCAGCCGAAGAACAGCCTCAGGCTCCAGTTGCCGGCTTTGTTGATGGCGATTTGACTAACGATGCTCCAGTTGCTCCAACTACGCCAGAACCAGTCGTTACTGATCCGGTAGAGGCATTTTCCGCCACTCCAGAAGATACGGTTGGCGAAGTTCCTGTAGCCCCTCAGGAAGCAGAGCCTACGACGATTGCTGATCTTGCAAATAATACTGATGCGCCAATGGCTGCCCCAGCTGCCGCTCCAGTTGAGCCAATTGCTCCAACCGAGCCAGCCGCCCCGGTTACTCCTGAACCAGCTCCAGCTCCTGCTCCAGCCCCAATCGATCCGACCGTCCCAGCGGGAAAATCAAAAGTTCCAACCTATGTACTTATCGGTCTTGCGCTAGTCGCAGTCGTCTCGGTCGTTATCGCCGTCATCGTCTCCTTATCTTAACTAAGAAGATAATAATCGTCAAAAAATCCGCGACAAGTGCGTGGATTTTTTGAAGCATTCAAAGAAGTTCCCGAAAGGAGGAATGTGTCCTCCTTTCGTTTAGAAGAATCTCCACCCAGTAAATGGCCAGATGCGCATTACGGCAGGACCGATGATGCGGCAGAATGGGATCGTGCCGAGACCGTTACGAGAATCGTAAGAATTTGAGCCTTCGCGGTTGTCGCCAGAAACGAAGATTTCGCCTTCTGGAACAATTACATTAACGTTTCCGGATGTATCAGCTTTTGGACCGTCATTGCTAGATTTACGCGTCGTATCATCTGGATGGAAACCATTTGGATTTTCGTCGTTATAAACCGTTAAAACGCCATTCTCGACCGTGACGCGCTCGCCCGGGAAGGCAATTACGCGCTTAATAATATACTGATCCTTCACATCAGTCAGCGCGTCGCAATTAGTTAGAGAAGTGTTGCCGCCGTTCGCGAAGACGATGACTTGTCCGCGCTCTGGCACGTATTCTTTTTCAGCAAGATGAGCGAGTGAAACTGGTACGCGGTTTACGATGACGCGGTCACCGGATTGGAGCGTATTCTCCATGGAGCCGCCGACCACGCTATAGCTACGGAAAATAAATGAATTCAAAATAAAAGTACCTAGTGCGACGGCGCCAACAAAAATCAAGAAATTAATAATGTCTTTCAATGCAGGATATTTCTGCGCAAAGCTAGGTTTTTGTTCCATCTCTCTCTATTTTAGCATAAGTAGCACGAAAAGACGCTCCGTGCTAAAATATATAGAGTTATGGCAGATTACATTGCACTGCGCAAAGGACGCAACACTCTTAGTACTATCCTACATGCCGGCCTCAATATCGCATTAGCTATATTTTCGACGGCGTTGACGGTGATTTCTGGTAACTGGATTTTCGGTGTTTTGTTGGTTCTTCTTTCAAAGTGGCGCATTGTTGCGGTTCGTCCTCGCTATTGGTGGGTTAACCTCAAGGCAAACCTCGTCGACTTGATTGTCGGTATTAGCCTAACCCTCCTTGTCTATGTTGCTGGCACAGAACTAAATATCTGGCATGTTATTTTAACGATCGTTTATATCCTCTGGCTCGGCGGTGTTAAACCACGCAGCGAAACCATCTTTACAGAAATTCAGGCAATGTTTGCGATTTTCTTTGGTACTTTTGCAACTACACTAGTCTGCTCGCAGTTTGACCCTATCGTTGGCGCAGCAGTCTGCTTTATTATTGGTTACGGCGCTAGCCGTCATATCCTCGTTCAGAGCAGCGATGATGATTTTACCTTCATTACCTTTATTTGCGGCATCTTGATGGCAGAGCTCAGCTGGATCTTCTACCACTGGTCTATCGTTTATGAACTAGGCGCCGCGACTGTCGCAATCCCACAGCTACCAATCGCTGTGAGCGTATTATTCTTCCTCTTCGCACGCGGCTATAAATCTGCTGTTCTGCATGACGGCAAGATTCGCGCTGACGATATTATTGTTCCTGCAATATTTTCAGCTTCAGTTTTGTTTGTGATGGTATTCTTCTTCTCAGTTGCAAGCTTTAATGTTTAATTCGTCCATAGGAGGTAAAAAGGTGGAAAACGAAAAAAACACAACAAAATCACAGGTAGCGCGCAGTCGTAATGGCGGTCTTATCGCGCTAGTTATTATTTCTATGTTTATTGGCGCAGCCGGCTTGGCTTTTGGTCTAATCGCAATTTTAAAGCCAGGGCAATCGTCGTCAACTAGTACTGTTAGTGCAGAAGGCTATTATACTGGCAACACGGTAGAATTCGAAGAAACCTCAGTCGCGAACATCGTTAGCAAGGTTACGCCTGCAGTTGTTTCGATTATTTCTGAGACGCGCAGCTCCGGTATGTCTTCATTCTTTGGTAGCAGTACTTCTCAATCGGCCGGTACTGGCATGATCGTTAGCGAAGATGGCTACATCCTAACCAATAAACATGTTATTGAAGGCGCCACGAAAGTCCAGGTCGTTACTGATGCTGGCGACACCTACAATGACGTAGAGATTGTTGGCCAAGATCCACTAAATGACGTTGCTTATCTTAAGATTAAAGATGTTAGTGGTCTCCCGACTATTTCACTTGGCGACTCTAAGAGTATCGCGGTCGGTCAGCCAGTCTTAGCAATCGGTAACGCATTGGGCGCCTATCAAAACTCAGTCACGCAGGGCATTATCTCTGGAACTGGACGCTCCGTTACAGCAAGTGATTCCAGCGGCAATAATGCAGAAACTCTTACCGATATGCTTCAGACCGATGCAGCAATTAACCCAGGCAACTCTGGCGGTCCACTCGTAAACGCTGCAGGCGACGTAATCGGTATTAATACTGCAGTTTCAACTAACGCAAATGGTCTTGGTTTCGCAATTCCAATCTCCGCTACTAAGGGTATGCTCAGGCGTATTATGGATGATGGTAAGGATGAGCGTGCATATCTTGGTCTAATCTACGTTACAGTCACGGCTGAGGTAGCGAAAGAGGCAAAACTATCAGTTAACCACGGTGCTTATATCTATAATTCTGGCCGCGGTGACGCAATCGCCGAGGGTGGTCCGGCAGATAAGGCTGGTCTAAAAGCTGGTGATGTTATCACAAAGGTTGGCAATATTGAGGTTGGTCGCGCTGGCTCTATCTCAACTCTCGTTGGCGAATATAAGGTTGGCGATACGGTTCAGTTGACATACATCCGCGATGGCGAAGAGAAGACGACTGAAGTTACGCTGGAAGCCTATAAAAAATAGCAAGTAAAAAAGGCCGTGCGATTAAGCGCGGCCTTTTTGAAGAAAGGTTTTAGGTTCCCCCAATGGCGATCTAACAGGGAACCAATTCCCTTACTCACAAGGTTTTGCGAGCTTTGCTCTAAGCTCATCATTCTCTCTCTTAAGCTCTTCATTTGCTCTCAGAAGCTTCTTTAGTTTAGAGCTTTTGCGTATATACCCCTCGAGTATCTCGAGGACGAGAGAGTTGCTTATGGAGACGCATTCTCCATGATCTTTTAAGATCCTACGAAGCTTTGTAGTCATTAAAACGCCCGAATCTGTAACGATATTGGTATTGGTTTCCGTAGCGCGGTAACTAATATCCCATTTTTCCTTTACAGGCCCATTCGTAATCATGACATTTGAACTTTTTGTTAGCATTCATTCATACCTGCCTTTCTCTTTAAAGTACACCAAATTATCGGATTTCCATATTTTAGCATAATTTATTAAAAAAGTCTAGCGTCCTCCTCGGGAGTGTGTTATAATGAGCTGGTAATTAATTTTAACGAAACAGCTACTATGTAGCAAAGGAGAAGGTAGAAGATGCCTGTACAAGCAGATATCAAGGAGCTTCTTGCTGCTGGCGCACATTTTGGTCACAAGACCAGCCGCTGGCACCCAAAGATGGCTCCATACATTCACAGCAAGCGCGAAGGCGCACACATTATTAACCTTGAAAAGACTGTCGACGCTCTCGACGCAGCTTTGCCAGAGATGACCAAGCTCGCAAGCAAGGGCAAGAAGATTCTTTTCGTTGGCACCAAGAAACAGCTTAAAGACACCGTTAAGGAAGTTGCTGAGTCTGTCGATATGCCATATGTCACCGTTCGTTGGGTTGGCGGTATGCTTACCAACGTCGAGACTGTCACTAAGCAGATTCGCAAGCTCAAAGATCTAGAGCGCCGCATGGCTTCTGGTGAACTCGAGAAGCGCTATAGCAAGCTCGAAGTTCAGCACTATCAGGAAGAGATCGACACTCTTAACGAGCGCTACGGTGGTATCAAAGATATGGCCGAGCAGCCAGTTGCAGTTATCGTTACTGATATGATTCAGGACAAGAACGCAATCAAGGAAGCAAAGACTCTTAACATCCCAGTCTTCGCTATCTGCGATACTAACACTGATCCAAGCGAGGTTGATTTCCCAATCCCAGCTAACGACGACGCTATCAAGTCCGTCAAACTTATTCTCGATTACTTTGCCGCTGCTATCAAAGAAGGCAAAGCTAAAATTGCAAAATAATAACTACTAGGAGGCACAAAAAAATGGCAGAAAAGACTGCAAAAGAAGTTGCTGGTGAAGCAAAAGCTATCAGCATCGAACTAATCAAAAAACTCAAGGAACTTTCTGGTGTTGGTTTGACTGATGCAAAGAAAGCTCTCGTTGAAGCTAAAGGTGATTTCGATAAAGCTCTTGAAGCAATGCGCAAAAAGGGTTTGACCAAGGCAGAGAAGCGCGGTGACCGCGAGACTCGCGAAGGTGTCGTCGACGCCTACATTCACGATGGTCGCCTCGGCGCTATCGTTGAGGTAAACTGCGAGACGAGCTTCGTCGCAAAGACCGACGAATTCAAGACCCTCGCTCATCAGCTCGCAATGCAGATTGCTTCTATGAACCCACTTTATGTCTCTGAAGCTGACATCCCAGCTGACGTTAAGGAAGCAAAGATGAAGGAGCTCGAGGCTAACTTCAAGGGTCCAGAAAAAATGAAAGAGCAGATTCTTGAAGCTCAGGCAAAGAAAGCCTTTGCAGACAAGGTTCTCATGAACCAACCATACATCCTTGACGATTCCAAGACTGTTGAACAGTTCATCAAGGAAGCTATTGCAAAGACTGGTGAAAACATCACCGTCAAGCAGTTCAAGCGCATTGAGCTTGGTGTTACCGAGTAAAAACCAATAAAAAGTGACCCCGTCATTTGGCGGGGTCATTTTTTAGGCTGCGAAGAAAATACTTCCGCAGAGAGCCTGCTTGAGTCTTGAAAGAAATTCGTTCAGGATTGCCTCTTCCTTCTTGCCGGCGCGATCGCCATTCGCGTTGCGATAGATTACCTGACAGCCAATGCGATAATCGCCTTTAGCCGTAATAGTGCTATGGATATCGTCGTCGCCCTGGGTAATGCTTTTTCTACGGATGAAAAGCTGCGTCGCTCCGCAAAACGGGCGGATCTTGTTGATGGTCCGCATCTCGGCAGTGGCATCATAGCGAATCTTCGAATAGAACAGGTAATTATAGCCGCCGTCATCGTTGCAGTTATAGATATCTACTCCTACGACGAAGCTATCGTTTCCGTTCTCATGTGCACTAAGCGCAACGTCCGCTAAAGTGTTCTCGCAAATCTGCGCCAATTCACGCAAATCGAGGTCACCCTGATCAAATAACTCTTTCTTGAAATCGTACGATCTTTCGTCCAATTTACCCACCTCCTTCAGTTGGATTTCTAGATTGCTCTTATCTTAGCATGATTGACTAATCGTGTAAAGTGTGCCATAATAATGAACATACTTTGAGAAAAGAGGTGGTATTCTCATGGAGAACATTCCCAAAAACGTGCCAAGACTAAAGGCTTTGCCTCAGTGTTGGAAAGCTTATAAAATAGCCTTCGTTAGGGCTAATAAACTTCTGACAATGAGTCGTAAACCTAATGCCGACGAGAAGAAAGTCATAGAGGCCTACAGGGCCATAATTCATTATGAGCGTCGCCGCTGGTGCTATAAGTACCCGACGGCTACAGATTGGGAGCTGTACAGACTAGCCTATCAAGACGTGCTCTGGTACATAAACCGTCTTCGTGGATACGAAGATAGGATGTGGAAGCGAATGAATTCTGATGAAAGATCTTTTGTCAGGGCTTTTATCTTCTTAATGATTTACGTCCGAGAAGAAAAACTCGGAAAATTCAATAAGAGCAAGCTCTATCGATTCCAGCTAAAGCTTCAAGCGGCCTTGGCAATTGGCCAACAGTTCTTTTTCTATTAAAATACCCCCGCCATCTGGCGGGGTATTTTGTTAAGGTGTTATAATAATCTCTATGAGCAAATTGATTTTAATTACCAACCCGGGCAGCGCCAGTCGTAAGTATGCGCTTTACGATGGCGAACAACTCTTAGCGCAGCTACATTTCGAGTATGTCGGCAAAAAGGTCGTCTGTACTCTTAAAGATGATGACGGTAGCAAAAAAGACATCAAAACTTCTATTAAGGATCTTAACGAGGCCATCGCCGATGTCCCTCGCATTCTCAAAGAGGAAGAATATACGACTGAGCAGCACAAACTTGAGGCTGTCGTCGTTCGTATCGTCGCTCCTGGCGATTACTTCACTAAGGACCATATTGTTGACGCTGAATATATGAAGCAACTCAAGATTGCTGAGAAGCGCAATCCAATTCACGTTCCAACCACCGCAAACGAAATCCGCGGTATTCGTGAATCCTTTAAAGATGTGAAGATTATTTCCGTTTCCGACTCTGCTTTCCACTGGGAAAAGCCAGATACAATGAAGTATTACAGCTTCGACACTGAACTCGCTGATGAAACTGAAATCAAGCGCTACGGCTTCCACGGCCTTTCTTATGCATTCATTTCTCGCTACATGAAAGAACAAGGCATTTTGCCAGAGAAGCTCGTTGCTATGCACCTCGGTTCCGGTTCGTCCGTTTCCGCTATTTACGAGGGTAAAGCTATGGATAACTCCATGGGCTACACTCCACTTGAGGGTGTCGCAATGTCTACTCGTGTTGGTACGATTGATGCCGCTGCTGCTCTTGGCCTCAAGAAGGCTCTCAAGATTGAAAGTGACGAAGAATTCCTACTTTACCTCAACAAGAAGTGTGGTCTTCTTGGTCTTTCCGGCAGCACTGATGATATGCGCGAGATTATTCAGAAGCGCGACGAAGGTGATCCGCGTGCAACTTTGGCACACTCCATCTTTGTTTATCGTATTCAAAGCTATGTTGGCCAGATGGCAGCTAGCCTTGGTGGCTGTGATGCGCTCGTATTTGCCGGTACTATCGGTGAACGTTCTGACGAAATCCGCCGCTTCGTTACCCAGAAGCTCGGTTATCTTGGTTTCAAACTCGATAATGACAAGAATGAAAACCCTGTCTTCGAGGGTCGCCACGCGCTCATTTCGACTGCAGATAGCAAACCTATCTACATCGTTATGACCGACGAAACTGATCAGATGATCTTCCGCGCACAGGAACTCCTCTCTGAGGAAACCCCAGCGGAACCAAAAGCAGTAGAACCAGCTGAAGAATTCGAAGATTAATCGTAAGCACTACTAGCGAGAATCTCTCCATAAGCGGTATAATAGACTTATGGAGAGATTTTTTGATTATTTTAAGCCCGAACATTACGACCTAAACCTGGTGATTAATTCCGCAAAGAACAATATGGACGCGGTTACCGTTATCACTGGCCGCGCAAAGGCAGAAACGATTAAGTTCCATGCCGCTAAGCTAAAGATTAAGAATCTCAAGATCGACGGTAAAGATAAAGACTTTGAACGCAAAGATGGCATAGTCGTTATCTCTGGCGTAGATACTAGCAAGAAAATTAAGCTCGAATTCGAGCATTTTGCCCCTATCGAAAAAGATATGCAGGGCGTTTATCTCTCCACCTATAAAAATGGCGATACTGAAGAAAAAATTGTCGCTACTCAGTTCGAATCTCACTATGCGCGCGAATGCTTCCCGTGCGTTGATGAGCCAGAGGCGAAGGCTACCTTTGATCTGACAATTACCACTCAGACTCCAACTGATACGATTTTGGCTAATATGCCAATTAAAGAGGAAAAACTCGAGGAAGACCGTAAAACCGTCACTTTTGAACGCACGCCAAAGATGTCGACTTGTCTGTTGGCTTTTGCAGTCGGCAATTTTGAAGGCTGCCAGGTTGAGTCTAAGCACGGCGTTCAAATTACGGCTTACGCCGGCATTCATCAGAAAGTTGAAGATTTGCAGTATGCCGCTCAGTTTGCAGCTGACGTTCTGGACTTCTACGACGATTGTTTCAAGACACCATTCCCATTGCCAAAGATGGATCTTTTGGCGGTGCCAGATTTTGAGGCGGGCGCGATGGAGAACTGGGGCCTCGTTACTTTCCGTGAGATTGCGATGATTGCGAATGAAAAATCCTCTATTGATCAGAGGCAATATGTTGCTATCGTGATTGCTCACGAGCTAGCGCATATGTGGTTTGGTGATCTTGTGACGATGAAATGGTGGGATGACCTCTGGCTAAATGAATCGTTTGCCAATATGATGGAAGTTTATTCTACGGATAAGATTCGCCCAGAATTGTCTGCCTGGGATGATTTCTATACCAGCGCCATCATGGCAGCCTTTAATCGCGATTGTTTGCCGAATGTCCAGCCGGTTCGCGTTGAGGTGAAGAATGTTGAGGATATTTCTAATCTGTTTGACGGTGCAATTGTCTATGGTAAGGGCTCGCGTCTCTTGATGATGCTCATGCGCACAATGGGCGAGAACAACTTCTTCAAGGGGCTGAAGGATTACTTCGAGAAGCATAAATATGGTAACACCGAGGCCGATGACCTCTGGGACGCCCTCAGCCCATACGCAAGTTTCGACGTAAAAGAGTTTATGACGCCTTGGCTTACGCAGCCTGGCTACCCAGTATTAACTGATGGCGAGCAGGAACGTTTCCTAATTACCGGCGACACTGATGATAGTAAATACCCAATCCGCAAGATTCGCGATGATTTGACTGGTCACTATCTGATCAACCTCTCTGATGAAGAATTGGCAGAGAAGCTCAAGAATCTTGATAGTCTTAGCCGGGAACAAAAGCTTCGCCTTCTTATCGACCGTCGCCTCCTTGCGAAGACTGATCGCGTCGCTAGCGTATCGCTTTTGCCACTAATTGAGGCATTTTCGAAAGAAACCGACCCAATTATCTGGGAGCTTATCTCTATGATCGTCGGCGATCTTAAGATTTTCTTCCCGCCAAAGAGCGACGAAAAACATCGTTTCATGAAATATATCCGCGATTTAGTCTATCCGCACTACCGTCGCCTCGGTATTAAAGAGTGTGCCGGGGAATCAATAGATGATAAAAAGCTCCGTCCGCTCATCTTGGGCATGATGCATTATGCCGCCGATGAAGAATATATCGAAGAGATTGACGAAGCATATAATAATATATTTGTTGCGAAACTCGATCAGAACCTTCGTTGGGTAATTGCTTCCACGCTCGTTCGTAAGCATCCTGAGTTATCAATGAAATATTTCGGTATTTATAGCACTACCCCTGATTCTGCTCTAAAGCGCGATCTTATGGATGCTCTTACTGCTGTCCGCAACTATGACGTAGCTATTACTTATCTTGATCGCCTTAAAGATGGCACGGTTCGCCCACAGGATAGGCATCTCTTCTTCCTACGCCTCCTCCGCAACTACGTCATCCGTAGTGAGGCCTTTGATTGGGTATATAAGAACTGGGATTGGCTCTATAAAGAAGAGGGCGACAAGACAATTCCGGACTATCCGCGCTATATGGCGTACTTCGTTCAGACTGAAGAAGACGCAAAAAAGTTCAAAAGATTCTTCGCGGCTCACGAAAAGGAGAAGATTTTGGCCCGCGATATTACCATTGCATACTCGGAAATCGATGCTCGTTTGAAGCTAATTCAATCTGATAAACCGGCTTTAGTGGACTATTTGGGCAAAAAATAGCCAAAAAATGCAAAAAAGTCCAAAAAGTACTTGCATTGGACGGAAAATTGCGCTAATATAGATACAGTTTTTGATTCAAGTTCGATTTTGACGAACCACTGAACATAGTTTGATAAATACTGCGAGGAAGCAAACTATAATTTCTACGAAATCAGCTTGTTTTCTTTCGTCTTAAAAATTTATCTTTTAACAATTTGGAATAGACAACAATAGGAAATTTAATTGACGGCAAGTAATTGAACTTCAATTACTAGTTAAGTCAATGCATAAAAAGGTACATAAGGGCACTGATAGTGGATGCCTTGACATTTGCAACCGATGAAGGACGTAGAACTCTGCGATAAGCTTCGGGTAGCTGAGAACAAGCTTTGATCCGGAGATTTCCGAATGGGGAAACCTAATACAAGTCATGTTGTATTGCCTTTAGCTGAACACATAGGCTAATGAGACGGGAACCAGCCGAACTGAATCATCTTAGTAGGTTGAGGAAAAGAAAGTAACCAACGATTCCGAAAGTAGTGGCGAGCGAAATTGGAATAGTCTAAACCTCAAGATAACCTTACGGTTTAACGACCAGAGTTATTAGGGGTGTTGCGTGTTTGCATAATTTTTATGCTGAGCAGTTAAGCTTGCTTGACCGTTCGGCATAAAAACCGACAGCGTTAACTGAGCGGATAAGATTCATAGTTGTTAGCGGAAGCGTTTGAATGGCGCGCCAAAGATGGTGAAAGCCCAGTATGCGAAAACAACTATTAGAACTTATATATGTTTTCACAAGTAGGACGGGGCACGAGAAACCCTGTTTGAATCCGGCAGGACCACCTGCCAAGACTAAATATTGCAAATGATCGATAGCGAACTAGTACAGTGATGGAAAGGTGAAAAGAACCCCGGGAGGGGAGTGAAATAGATCCTGAAACTCAGTGCCTACAAGGTGTCGGAGCAGCTTCGGCTGTGACGGCGTGCTTTTTGTAGAACGATCCAGCGAGTTAATTTTGTCGGCGAGGCTAAGTCAGATGATGGAGCCACAGTGAAAGCGAGGGTTAATAGCCCATCAAGTCGGCAGGATTAGACCCGAAACCGGGTGACCTAACCATGAGCAGGTTGAAGCTGCGGTAACACGCAGTGGAGGACCGAACCAGGGTACGCAGTAAAGTGCTTGGATGACTTGTGGTTAGCGGTGAAATGCCAATCGAACTCGGAGATAGCTGGTTCTCCTCGAAATAGCTTTAGGGCTAGCGTTGTGTAGTAGCATTTGGGGGTAGAGCTCTGAAAAGGTCTGGGGCCCGCAAGGGTACCCATCCTTATCAAACTACGAATACCATATGTGCAATCACAGCAGTCAGAACGGCGGGGCTAAGCTCGTCGCTCAAAAGGGAAACAGCCCAGACCATCGTCTAAGGTCCCTAATTAATACTAAGTGGGAAACAAGGTGAGATTTCTTAAACAGCTAGGATGTTGGCTTAGAAGCAGCCATTCATTTAAAGAGTGCGTAACAGCTCACTAGTCAAGAGATTTTGCGTGGAAAATGTAACGGGGCTCAAGTATTAAACCGAAGACATGGATTGTTATATAGATTCGTCTATGTAGCAGTGGTAGAGGAGCGTTGATATTGCGGTGAAGCAGAATTGTAAAGTTTTGTGGAGCGGTATCAAGTGAGAATGCTGGAATCAGTAACCTTAAGACAGGTGAGAATCCTGTCGGTCGTAAGAGCAAGGTTTCCAGGGCCACAGTAATTGTCCCTGGGTTAGTCGGTCCTAAGCCGAGGCGTATTAGCGTAGGCGATGGACATCAGGTTAATATTCCTGAACAGGTAGTAGTTGTTGAAAGTTCACGGGGAACATCTCGGAGCGGATTCTTGGTATATATCCGTTCAAAGATCTTGGGAACAAGATTGGAGTAAAAGTTATCCTTCGGGATGACAATTCTGGGGCAAGCCCTGGCTAGAAAAGCTTATCAACTTAGGCTGCTGCCTACCGTACCGCAAACCAACACCGGTGCTCGAGTCGAGTAGACTCAGACCTACGAGGGAACCTTCGTTAAGGAACTCGGCAAAAAAGCGTCCGTAACTTCGGAATAAGGACTGCCCGCTCGCAGTAAGCGAGATTTGCTTAAGGAGTGACTCAACGAGTAAATTTGTACCTAATTGTTTACGAATTTTCTTTGTTGAGACAGAACACTTCTTTGGCAGCTCAATCGCGCTTAGCGCGAGCGGGCCGCAGCTAAAGAGCCCACGGAACTGTTTACCAAAAACACAGGTCTCTGCTAACGCGAAAGCGGATGTATAGGGGCTGACTCCTGCCCAGTGTCGGAAGGTTAAGGGGAGAACTTCACGGTTCGAACTGAAGCCCCGATGAACGGCGGCGATAACTATGATCGTCCTAAGGTAGCGAAATTCCTTGTCTGGTAAGTTCAGACCCGCACGAATGGAGTAATCATGTGGGCACTGTCTCGACGAAGGTCTCGGTGAACGTGCATTGGCGGTAAAGATGCCGTCTGATCATGCCAGGACGAGAAGACCCCATGGAGCTTTACTACAACTTTGCATTGATTGTTGGGATATTTTGTGTAGCATAGGTGGAAGACTTTGAAGCAGATACGCCAGTATTTGTGGAGTCGCAAGGTGAAATACCACCCTAAGTATTTTAGCAGTCTCTACATTGACCATTAACTGGCCAATGGACCGTGCATGGCGGGTAGTTTAACTGGGGCGGTTGCCTCCTAAAGAGTAGCGGAGGCGTTCAAAGGTTGGCTAGCTACGGATGGAAATCGTAGCGATAGTGTATGCGCAAAAGCCAGCTTGACTGTGAGGGCTACAACCCAAACAGACACGAAAGTGGGAGCAAATGACCCGCTGTATAGAACTTCGGTTCAATTTACGTGGGAAAGACAGCGCACACGGATAAAAGTTACCCTGGGGATAACAGGCTGATCGCGCCCAATAGTTCACATAGACGGCGCGGTTTGGCACCTCGATGTCGGCTCATCACATCCTGGAGGGGGAGCACCTTCCAAGGGTCCGGCTGTTCGCCGGTTAAAGTGGTACGCGAGCTGGGTTCAGAACGTCGTGAGACAGTTCGGTTTATATCCGGCATGATCGTTAGGAATTTTGAGGAGATCTGTCTCTAGTACGAGAGGACCGAGATGGACGAATCTCTAGTGTATCGGTTGTGGCCACCTGCTGCATTGCCGAGTAGCTATGTTCGGAATAGATAAGCGCTGAAAGCATATTAAGCGCGAAACTAACTCCAAGATAAGAATTCCCTATGACCTCCCAGAAAGATGATCTGGTTGATAGGCGCAAGGTGGAAGTATGGCAACATATGGAGCCGAAGCGTACTAATAGAGGCATTGCCTTTTTATGTCTCTTCTATAAATCTTGTGCTTGCACAAAGTTTATAGAAGGAGTAGACTTAACTAGTAACTGATGTTCAATTTCGTTAAGAAAAATCCTTGACGAATTCATCAGAGTCAATTAAAATTGCTATTGTGCATCTTACATCGAGGTAAGATTCTAAAACAGAGCCGTTAGGATTTGGTTCGCCCTTAGAGTCTTTCCTCGGTGTCCATAGCGCCAGGGAAATACCTGTTCCCATTCCGAACACAGAAGTCAAGCCTGGTCGCGGCGATTATACTGCTTTGCGGGAAACTAGCAAGATGCCGAATTATATGAAATGGCCACCTCAACGGGTGGCCTTTCATCTTTCCGAAGGAAAGAACGAAAGCCACCGCGATAGAGGTGGATTTTTTGTGTCCAAAAAATGCGCGCATCCGCGCGCCCATTTCATATAACGAACGGGCGCGTTAGCCCCGTGAGCATTATATTGAAAAATCATTAATAGGGATATTATCATGCCTATGCTTCTCAAATAATTAACGCTGGCATATATTCTTTTTACGGGCGGGGAGCGCCCGGAGTGTTTCGCCGCAATTTGGCCACTAGGACCCGTTTTCGCAGGGGCCTTCAGTGAACGGCGATACTAGGTAGCTAGAGGCTCCTAAAGAAAGGCAAAGCATGAGCGTACGGATTTCAATCTTAGGCGTAAGTGTGGAGTTGAGACTTTGGAGTTCGAAACTCAAAAAAATTACCCGCCGTTAGGCTAAGGTAATTTTAACCCTAGAGGTTGGTTTCCTAGTAACCAACCTACTGCGTTTATTATACTACGCTTTCTTTTTAAAATATAGCGCCGATAGAATACCAATCGTAGATTTACTGAATACCCTGGATTATTTTTACGATAGCAAAGACGATCCCGGCAATTCCGGCAATCGTGATCGCGCTAATCAAAATTCCACCAAGGACAATCATGAAAACGGAGGTACCCTTCGTTTTTGGCACGAAATCCTTGTTTTTAGGTTCATATTCTTTTGGCACCTTGTAGGGTGCATTCGTATCAATGCTCATACTTATATTATAATGGTAATTATGAAAACCAAGAAATCTTTAATAAACTATTTTGTATTATTTAGCGGCATCTTGAGTGCAGTATTCTATTTGCTCCATGATATTATCGGCGCTGCGAACTATCCTGGCTATGATTGGAAGAGCCAGGCAGTTAGCGATCTGACCGCTACGGACGCTCCGTCCTTTGCGATTGCAGGCGGTTTTAGCCATGTTTATGGGATCTTTAGCTGTTTATGCTGTGCGCTTCTTTGTATCCTAGTCCAGAAATCAAAGAAGAAAACACTTCGTCTTGGCGTCTATTTATTTGCGATTATGAACGCGATTTCCGCAATCGGTTATTCGCTATTTCCGCTCTCTAGCGCTGGTTATGACGGCTCCGTCCAATCGTTTGTCCATGTTTATGTCGTGACAATCGCGGTTGTTCTATTGTCTATTATTTCTCTAATTTTGATTGCCGTTGGCGCATTCAAAACCAAACGTAGAATACTTGGTACCTTGGCAATCGCTGCGCTAATTCTAATGTTCGTTGGTGCAGTCGGCAGTGGTAACGTGCCAAAAGAAATCTTCGGTATCTTCGAGCGATTTAGCACCTATAGCGCAGTATTATTTACTGCGGTTCTCGGAATTTACGGATATAAGAGTAAATAATTATGCAGATTCATCTAGACCCAGAAATTTATGACCAAGTTAAAAATGGCACTAAAAATGTCGAGGCGCGCGTTAACGATGAAAAGCGCCGCCAGATTAAGATCGGTGACGAGATAGAAGTTTTAAAGAGACCAGATGAAACCGAAACGCTTTGGGTTCGCGTGATTAATCTTACTCCATATAAAAACTTCGAGGAGTTAGCGGCACAGTATCCGATTGAGCGCCTCTATTCACCGAGTTTCACTAAAGAAGAATATTTGGCGCTATTTCCGAAGTTCTATACCGAGGAAGAAATTGAGAAATATGGCACGGTAGCTATAGAATTTGAGGTTATAAAATAATTATTTGCTAGGCTTTCCGCTTTAAGTTCGGGATCAGTAGAACGCGCGCAATTAAATATGCGCCAGCGAACATGCCGAGAACCCAGGCGATGGAAGCCCAAATTGGCTGATTATAAACAAGCAGGAATGGATAAGGCCCATACCAGAGATGCGCGATATTCATTGCTATTGAAACTATCCCGTAAGCAACGGTGGGCAATAATGCGATAAATGCGTCACGTTTTGTAAGTTTTTGCGGCGCAAGCCAGGTGAACATAATAATAGCGAGAATTGGGCAAAGTGTATGCGTGTAAATCATGGCACCACTTGTTAAAATCCAAACCAAATCGCCGACCATCCAGGATAGCACGAAGAGTACGACGAGCAGCGTAACTGTGGTTGTACAAATAGCAGAGTATGACAAGACATTCGCAAGGCGCGGGATGTTTTTGCATTTGCCAGCGAGAACCCTCGCGATAAAGAAGATGTTGATCGCTGACGTAATCATTAGGAATAGATTACTGAGCTGAGTGTAATATTGAAAAGTAGTCGCGCGACGGCTAATTGTAGCCATTGTGAGCCCAATAGCTTCCATAATTACAATCGCGATATTTATAATCAAGTATATCTTTAAGCGGTTTTTCTTCATGCTTTTCTTTTTGCTTTAACGCGGCTAGGGATATTCCAAACCAAATCAACAAACTTGCCGACGGCCCAGAGCAGAGGAATAGAAGCTGCACCAAGGATGCAGGTGAGTGCGATGGCTGGCGTGGAGATCGGGTCGATACCGAATAGCCATGGCAAGATTATGGCGCAGAGAACGATGCCTAATATACAGACAGCGATCGTGCCGCACTTGTACCAGCCGAGCGGCTTTTTGGCGACGCGGTAAACCATCTGGACGCCAACTGCAGCGAGCAAGAAGGTCGCACAGGTTCCGATATCTGTAGCAGGAATCTGGAAGATATTACAGAGCAAACATAGCGCGCCAACAAGGATTAAATCAGTTAAACCGCCAGGAACGGCGCGACGCAAAATATTGCTGACAAATTTGCCACGAATAAGATCGTGGTTTGGCGCCTGCGAGAGCAAGAATCCAGGTATGCCAATCGTAAACATGCTGACGAGCGAAATCTGACGCGGTAGCAGTGGGTATTTTACGGAAAAAATTATCGCAAAAGTGGCGGTTAGGAATGAGAATACGTTTTTTACTAGGAACAAGCTACCGCTTCTTTCGAGGTTATTAACGACGCGGCGTCCTTCCGTCACGACATCTGGCATGCGTGAGAAATCCGATTCGAGCAAGACGAGCTGCGAGGCTTGCGCGGCCGCATCGCTACCGCTAGCCATTGCGACAGAACAGTCTGCATCGCGAAGCGCCAAGACGTCGTTTACGCCATCACCAGTCATCGCGACAATATGTCCAGCGTTTTGCAATGCCTTCACAAACTTACGTTTTTGTTCTGGCGTTACGCGGCCAAACACGGTGTATTTTTGCATCGCGTCGGCAATTTCTTCATCAGTCGTTAGCTTCGTCGCATCAATATATTTGCCAGCATTTGCAATCTGAGCTTTCTTTGCGACCTCGGAAACAGTTAGCGGGTTATCGCCGGAAATAACCTTGATTCCTACGCCCTGATCAGCGAAGTATTTAAAGGTTTCTGGCGCATTCTTGCGCACTGGGTTCATGAGCGTGACGAGACCGAGTGGTGTAACCTTCTTGCTAAGTTTTTTGCCTTCAATTTTTCCGTCATAGCTAGCGACGAGTAAAACGCGGTAGCCTTTGCGACTATGCTTCTCGCATTCGTCAGCAATCTTCTTATAATCATCGCCGAGGATAAATTCTGGCGCACCTAGCACGATATGCTCGCCTTCAAAATTTACGCCGCTATATTTAAACTCAGACGAGAACCCAGAAACGCTCTGAACTTTGCGACCAGCCGGCTCCGTAAAGAATGCCTTGATCGCTTCCATCGTTAAGTTATCGGCTTTTTGCGCAGCGGCAAAATCGCCCATAATTGTAAATAGGTCTTCGCGCTTAGTTTTGCCAAGCGGGAAGTAATCCGTCACGACCATCGTATTATCGGTGATTGTACCAGTTTTGTCTACACAGAGTACATCAACGCGCGCGAGTGTCTCAATGCTCTTCATGTCATGTAGAAGCACTTTTTTCTGTGCGAGCTTAATAGACGAAATTGCGAGAGCAATACTGGAAAGCAAGAATAGGCCTTCCGGAATCATGCCAATCACAGCGGCGACCGCAGACTGTACAGCAACCTGTGCGCCGGCCTGCTCGAAGAAGTAGCGCTGCACGAATAAGAAACCGCCAATCGGGATAATTGCAATTCCAGCTAAACCAACAATGCGGTTGAGTGAGCGAATAATCTCGGACTGTTCTTTATTCTTGATTTTCTTTGCCTGAATCGTGAGCTGTGAAATATATGAATCGGCGCCAACGGCGGTAAGTTGCGCGCGACATTCGCCCGAGACGATAAAGCTACCGGACATTAATTTGTCGTCGGCTTTCTTTTTGATTTCGTCGGCCTCGCCAGTGAGTAATGCTTCATTGACGGCGACTTCGCCAGTTAGGACTTTGGCGTCGGCTGGGATCTGATTACCCGCGCGGAAAATCACGATATCGTTCAAAACCAAAGACTCAGCTGGAACGGTCTGTTCCTTGCCGTCGCGAATCACGCGCGCGGTTGGCGCATTGAGCATATTTAGACGGTCCAACGTAATCTTTGCGCGGATTTCCTGGACAATACCAATCAAAGTATTCGCGATAATAACTGGCAAAAATGTGATGTCGCGCCAAGAATGGACGAGGCAGAGCAGGACGGCAATTACGACAAAAACAAAGTTAAAGTAAGTAAAAGTATTGCTCGCGATAATCTGCCAAACGGACTTTGACGGCGGCTTGACCGCGGTATTTACTTGACCGGCCGCGCGTGCTTTTTTGACCTGTTCTTCGCTTAACCCACGCTCTAAATTCATATCTATATTTTATCACGTTATAGTGTTTAAGCTTCAAGTGTTATACTAGATATATGGCTAAACAAACTGCGAAGAAAAAGACTACAAGGGATCTCTATTATCAGAGCCCTGCGACTGAACGAAAAGTAACTCTAACTACGACAATTATTATCTCCGCCATTATGCTATTTGGCGGTTTGGTGATTGGCGCGAATTGGGATAATATCTCGGCGAACTTCTTCCCGTATCTCGGCGGCAAAAAAGCGGTCGGCACGGTAGATTTCTCGTCGCTCAATTCTGTCTATCAGAAATTGGCGGAGAACTACGACGGCGAGCTAGACAAAACTAAGATCATTGAAGAAGCGAAGCGCGGCATGGTTAAAGCCGCCGGTGATGATTATACTTACTATCTGACCGCGTCCGAGGCGAGAGATTTTGAAAAAGATCTCAATGGCGATGTCGGCGCTGGTATTGGTGTAGAAATCGGTCAACGCGATGGCTTAATTAAAGTCCTTCGCACCACTCCGGACAACCCGGCGCGCAAAGCGGGCGTCCTTGCTGGCGATATTATCTACAAGGCCGACGACGAAGATATTTCCGCGATGAGTGTAGAAGAGGCAGCGAAGCGTCTTCGTGGCGCAGCTGGCACTAAGGTTAAACTGACCGTCGTGCGTAACAATGAGGAAAAGTCGTTTGAGCTAACGCGCGAAACAATTAACAACGTTTCGGTTTATTCGGATTACAAAGATAAAACTGCTATCATTACAATTTCGCGCTTCGATCAGGATACTGGTCGCCTCGCACGCGAAAAGGCGAAAGAGGCTTTGGACAAGGGCTGCGACAAATTTATCATCGACCTTCGCGGTAACGGCGGCGGTTATGTGAGTGCCGCAAAGGAAGTTGCCTCGCTCTGGATTGACGGCAAAATTGTCGTTGAGCAGAAATCTAGCACCGGTCTATATAATGAAAAGACCTATGCAAGCCGCGGTCAGGCCATCTTGGCTGGCAAGAAAACCATTGTTCTAACTAACGGCTCCACTGCTAGTGCTAGTGAGATTGTTGCGGGTGCTCTCAAGGACTATGGTCTCGCAACTCTAATTGGCGAAAAGACCTTCGGCAAGGGTAGCGTTCAGGCACTTCAGAACTTCGCTAGCGGTGAAATGCTCCGCGTGACGGTTGCAAAGTGGTACACGCCAAACGGCAAGAATATCAATCACGAAGGCATTGAACCGGATCAAACAGTCGAGCGCAGTTTTGAGCAGATCAACAAGGATGAAGATCCACAGCTCGACGCAGCACTAAAATTCTAGATATGTTAAACTAATAGAGTAAAAGGAGGAGCCATGCCAGAATTTGATGTTTTTCAGTGGGCGAACAACGTTGATGAAATAAAAAATAACGTTTCAGTAGAACTATTTCTATTTAATAAAAATTACACGCCATACAAAGTGCGCTATTCCGATGTCTTGATGCAGGCGATTCGCAGCATGTTTATGTTGGAAGCGGTAGAGTATGTCAACAAAGAGGCGGACAAGGGTTTGGAATGCCGCGAGTATGAACTTTCCGACGGCGAAGATAAGGTTATCTATCGTATTGAACTTAGCAAAGTTGGCCGCGCCGAGACCCTGATTCATTTGATTGAGAATGAATATAAAGACATCGCTTACTTTACCGACGACGAGTATGAGTTTAAGCGCATTAAGGGCATTATTGCGAAGTTTAGCTATCCTGGCGATGATGGCCAGAAGACTTTCTATATCGCAAAGAACCTTGCCGCTAGCGCTGCACTTAAGGGCAAACTCAGCTGGGAGCTAAACGGCGAAAGCTTCGAGCCGCTCACGGCTGATCTCGCAATCAAGGTCCCAGAAGGCAACGAAACCGCTATCGTTGATGGTCAGATTGTTATCTTTAACCAATCTAAGTTTGAAAAACTTTTCCAGTTTGATTACAAGCAGCAGCTCATCTCTGAGCAGAAGGCGAAAGAGCTTGAGGAGACTTACAAGCTCAGCTTCCCAGAAGGCCTTACTCTCAACGCGCTTCTTGAAGATAAGAAGCCTCTCGTAAAGAAGCTCCAGAACGTAGAAATTGGCGAAATGACTCAGGAACAACTCCTTGATTACGCCGATGAAATGCAGCTCGAGCTCATGACTGACGATCAGGGCAAAATTATTATCATGGATGATAAAGACCTCAATATGTTTGTTAATTTGCTCGGCGAGGATTACTTTGTCTCCCCAGTAAATGGCCGTCGCTATGAGATTAAGAGCAAGAAGCTACTCGACGAGCCAGAGGGCGAGCCTCCACGTGGCTAATTATCTGATTGATACCCACACGCATATTCACGATGACTCCGACCGCGAGTTAAGCGCGGCCGACACCTTTAAACATGCCCACGAGCAGGGAATTGAGAAGATTATTACAATCGGCACCAGCGCCGCTGACTCCATGAAAGCGAAGGAATTTGCTGAGGAATGGGCGGCAAAAGGTGAGCAGGTTTTTTGGACTTTTGGCTATCACCCGAATATTTTTGATGAAAATCGTCAGGAAAACTTGACAAACGTCGTAAATATGGCGTCAGAGGCCCTTAAAAGCCCCCAGAACGCCGGTATTGGTGAAATTGGCCTAGATTACCACTTTGACGGGTTTGACGCTAAAAACCAGCAAAAATTGCTTCTGGCGATGCTCCAGTTAGCTCAAGATACAGGGAAGGCGGTTTCTTTCCACGTTCGCGACGCTTTTGATGATTTTTGGCCAATTTTTGACAATTTTCACCTTACTACCTCTGTTATGCATTCCTACTCGGATAGCAAAAAGAACCTTCAGGAGGCCCTTAAACGCGACCTTTATATCGGGGTAAACGGTCTCGCGACTTTTGCTGATATTGCACGCCCTCCACTAGAGAGAATCGTGCTCGAAACAGATGCGCCATACTTGACACCAAGGCCATTTCGTGGTAAAATGAATAGGCCTGGTTATGTGAGGAACATAGCTGAATGGGCAGCCGATTTTTATAAGGTTGAACTCGGCGAGGTCGCGCGAATTACGACCGAAAACGCCGAAAAAATCTTCAAAATATAAAAGGGAGAGCTAGTTATGGCATACGAAGAAGATAATTCAGTATTTCAGTTGCCGTCCGAAGAAAAACTCGAGCCGGTAATTGTTTTTGAAGCCTCCGACAAGCTTTCCGACAAGGCCCTCTTTGATGAATTGAACGCCGTATCCGAGGGAGTAATTGAATGTCGAAAACGCATCTTAGACAACATCTCTTAGGATTCTTGCGCAAACAGCCAAACGCCGAAGAGCGTCGTCAGGCGGCTGAACGCGATCTAATCAATGCAGAAGCGGCACTTGGCCGCACTCTTTTTGGTAATGTCGCGCCTGGCTACCGCCGCGAATTTTTCATGCACAAAAAGAATGTCTGGATTTGGTATGAAGACGGCCAGACTATCCGCTACGAAGTCCGCCAAAATGGCGTCTATAAAAAAGTAGATAATGGCAGCTACCACAAAGTCACCGGTGTGGAGTTAGACCATTTCCGCACGGCGGCTACTGCTTATCTAAAGCTGGTGAAGTCTCGGATTTACGTATAGCAATTATAATAATTGGCGCAATTATGGACTGGACTATGATTGTTGGCAAGACTAAATCTTGGCGATCTAGTCCAATAAAAATGAAAATCGGGATAATACTAATGACGCGCCCAATACAAAGCCACAATTCACCCAAGATATCTATTTGAATCCGATACGCATCATCGTGTATCGCTTTTTTAATCGCATCTTTGTAATAAACATCGAAAACCGAATTACTAAACAGTGGATGGACGACAGCACGGTAGTAAATATAAAGAACGATGGCGATTAGGAAATTTCCCGGGAAAATTATGGCCGAAATTGGCAATAACACAATGGCAGGCAGAAGCGCATATACCATTGCTTGTCCTGCGGCAAGATTTTTTTTCTTGATTCTGCGGTAGATTAGCAACAAGATAATTGCTATGACTGATGCACAAGATTGGAAACCTCCTAGCTCAACGTTCGAGTTATCTGACTGGTAGATATTTAGCTGCGTCACGATCTCATACGCGCAGCCCGTCAAAATCATACCGCGGAGAGCTTGCATCCAGAGCGTCTGGCGTACTCTCTTATGCGCGACCGCGAAGTGCAACGATTCTCGCAGCGAGCGCGCTTCGACTTTGATTTTTTTGCTTGGTCGGAGCAAGAAAGAGAGAGAAAACTGAACGATGGATATAATCAAGATAATAATTGCGGCACGCTCGTATCCTTCATCGCTAATGGCGATACCGAGCACAATTGGCATTACGATTTTTGTAATTTCTACTAAAATCATATGGATATTGTTGAAGCGGTCACGACGAGCATTGCTGACTTCGCGAATCTCCAAGAAATCTTTAGGCCTCCAATAGAGCTGCGACTCTAGGCCTCCCAAAAATCCAATAACTATTGGGAAAAAGATGAAATTTGGATCAATTGTAATTACGGCTAAAATCCGCACAATGCTGAAAAACATGCTTGCTCGCCAAGAATTGACCGGGTGGGAGCGGAGAATGTCGGATAAAATGACGCAAAGAATGCCACAAAATGCATAGACGGACAGCTCGTAGGCCAAATAACTCATCGGCGAGCTCTTGAGCGAAACGCTAATCATGAACGACATAAAGAATATGCCCATAAATGACGACTTGCTATTAAAAAGCACATTCACGGCAATCAGAATATTTTCATTTGTTCTGAGCTTTTTTATCTTGCCAAAAAGCTTATGCATATCTTTTATATGGTATTATAAAAGTATGAAGTTCGCAAGGAAACGTTCACTTATTATTTCGGGGGTGACATTGGCTTTGGCGGGTGTCGTGGTTGGCACTTTTGCAATCAGCCAAAACAGCACTGTACTAAATAATGTATTTGAAATTGCTAATTACGAGACACAGTTTATAGAGGAATTCGATGCTCCATCAAATTGGAAAACTTGCGATACGGTAGATAAGAAAATTTATGTCAAAAATAATACTGACGTGGATATTGTTGCGCGCGTAAAACTTGATGAAGAATGGACTGCTGCGAATGGCATGGGTTTGCCGCTTGTTTCGAATGGTTCCGGTGAAAGAATGGCGATTGTTGATATGACTGATAATTCCGGCTGGACGCTCGATGGCACTTATTATTACAGCCCAACCCTTGAACCGGGCGACACGAGTACTTCCGTTATTTCTGGTGTGACTTTAAATTGCGATGCGAACCTGGATGTAGATTATCGCTATGGTAATGCGCAGTATAAACTTAGCGCTAAAGTTGAAACAATTCAAGCTGACCGCGCTTCGACCGAGTGGCATAAGATTTCAGTACTGCAAGCGGGTGGTACGATTTATTCTAAGATATATAACTTAGCAATAAACGGAAGGCCGACTGGGAATAGGTCGATTAAATTCTATCAAGCAGATTCATTAGGGATTGACGAGGCTGATGCGACGAGTAACAATATTATTTCTGACTCCGATGCGGTTGACTCAAATACCCCGACATATATGTGGTACGACGAAGATGACAATGCTATTTATTGGTACAGCGATGCGGACGACGTATATATGGGTAGAGCAAACTGGAGTGGAACCTTTTATTACTTTGATGACATTTCTGGTTTCTATAATATAAATACGAGCAGAGTCACTGATTTAACTGGCGCTTTTTGGGGATATAATGGAGTTTCGCTACATGGCCTAGAGAAGTGGGATACATCTAATGTTACGGCACTAGTTGATTTATTCTGGACTAGCGGAGATGGCCACGTGAATGATTTGGCGCCAATGTCGAGATGGGATGTTTCGAGTGTGGAAAATATGCGCTATGTCTTTAATGGACAAGACGTAAATGATATATCTCCATTGGGGGGCTGGAATGTAAGGAATGTAAAGCAGTTTGGGCAAATGTTCCAGAGAACTGGAATAAGGGATGGTATCTGCGAGTTAGCAGATTGGCCAATCAATTTCGAGTCGCTAGAGAACTGGGGTGATACATTGGCGGCATATAAAGATGGATATTCTCGTGATCCTAAAACCGATGCGACCTGTCTCGATAAATGGAATGTTCCGAGCGGGAAGACTGGCGGTTGGTTCTCGTTGGCTGAAGGGAACTTTATTCTTCCGTCCTGGTATAATCATTACTAATTTACCCCTGAAGACTACCTGACAAAGGTATAGTCTTTGCGCTATAATAATTTTATGGTCTACTTAGATTACGCAGCAGCGACTCCACTTTCAGGTAAGGCGAAAAATGCCATGCTCCCGTATTTTGATGAGAAATTTTTCAACCCGTCGGCTGCTTATTTGCCGGCAACAGAAATTCGCCGCGAGTATGAGCAGGCGAAGGCAGATATTGCGCATGTGATTGGCGCAAAGGCCGCAGATCTTGTAATGACTTCCGGCGCAACCGAAGCTAACAGTTTAGTTTTTGCTTCCGTTCCGGACGATGCTGAGGTTTTGGTTTCTGCCGTAGAGCATCCTTCGGTTCTAGAAAACGCCAAGCAGAAAAATATTCAGATTATTTCCGTCGACGAAACCGGCCGCGTTAATCTCGATGATTTGCGCGCAAAAATTACACCAAAAACTCAGTTGATTTCAGTTTGTCTTGCTAGTAGCGAACTTGGCACAATTCAGCCGCTCAGTGATATCGCGCGTATTGTCGCAGAAGAGCGCACGCGTCGCGCATTTGCTGGCGAAAAAACGCCGATTTATTTCCATAGTGACGCTTCGCAAGGCCTTGGCCTCATGGAAGTTAAAGTCTCGCGTCTTGGCGTAGATTTGCTAACAATTAACGCTGCTAAAGTTTATGGTCCAAAGGGCATCGGTGCACTTTATGTCGGCCATAATGTCCGTCTAAAACCGCTCAGCTATGGCGGCGGCCAGGAGCTTGGTCTTCGCAGTGGCACGGAAAATGTTCCTGCGGTTATTGCATTTGCTGCTGCAATTACCGAGGCGGAAAAGCATATTGCAGGTGAGCGCAAGCGCCTAACCGATCTTCGCGCAAAGTTCAAAAAACTTCTCGCAGAAAAAATCGAAGGCATTGAATTCTTAGGCAAAGAAAAAACTCAGCTCGTTAATTTTATGCCAGTTTCTATTCCGGGGCTTGATGCTGAACGACTAATTTTCGCATTGGAAGAGCAGGAAGTTTATCTTTCTACGGGTGCCGCCTGTGCCGCAAGCAAAGGCGAAAAATCTCCAACTCTTCGCGCAATCGGTTTGAATGATGCGCAAATTGCCGGCTCACTTCGCATTACATTAGGTCGCCCAACTACCGACGCCGACGTCGAACTTGCTGCAGAAAAAATCGCGCAGGTCGTCGCAAACGAACGCGCGCGTCTTAGCAAATAATTCCGCCGCCAATACAAACTTCGTCGCGATAAAACACGACTGACTGTCCAGGCGTGAGTGATTTTTGTTCCTCGGCAAAAGTCAAAGTGCCGGTTGCGGCATCGTAATCTGCGTCGACTAATGGCGCGCGATGACGAATGCGCGCTTCGATTTTATGACCATCATCGTCGCCGCGCAGCACGACGTCTTTGAGCTGAATCTCGCGCCTCCAGAGCGAAAGGGCATTAAGATTGCGTGAAACATAAACGATATTTTTCTCCATATCTTTGCGCACGACATAATATGGCAAGCCATCTTTCAAATTCAGTCCATGGCGCTGGCCGAGCGTATAATAAATCGCGCCGTCGTGCGTACCGACGACTTCGTCGGTTTCGAGCTCGCGGATTTCGCCTGGTTTCGTTTCAATAAATTCACCCAAAAAATCACGCATGTTTGCTTCGCCAACAAAACAAACGCCCATCGATTCTGGCTTATGCGCTACGGCGAGACCGATCTTCTCGGCAAGCGCCTTAACTTCCGGTTTTAGCATGTCTCCGACTGGAAAAATCGTGCGCTCAATCACACCTTCAGTAATGCGATAAAGGAAGTAAGTCTGATCCTTGTTTTCGTCGCGCGCCTTTAGCAACTGGCGGCCAGAACATCGCGCGTAATGGCCAGTCGCAATCGCCTCAGCGCCTTGCTCAAACGCAGTCTCGGCAAATAGCTTGAATTTAATTTCCTGATTGCACATAATGTCCGGATTTGGCGTGTTGCCTTTTTGATATTCTGCCAACATATAATCGACAACCTTCTGCTTGTATTCGGTTTCAAAATCGAAAACACGAAAATCGATGCCGAGCTTCACGGCGACGCGTTTTGCATCCGCCAAATCTTCCGCCCATGGACACTTCATGCCAGGGAGATTTTTGCTCCAGTTTTTCATGTAAACGCCGACAACTTCGTGGCCTTGCTGCTGCAAAAGATAGGCCGAAACAGCCGAATCAACGCCACCTGACATGCCTAGAAATACTTTCATAAATATGTTATAATTATAGCATGTTTGTTGATACGGCAAAAGTTTATATCAAGGCCGGCAAGGGTGGCAACGGAGCTATCTCTTTCCGACATGAAATCTACATCCCTAAAGGCGGTCCGGACGGTGGTGACGGCGGCAAAGGCGGTGATGTGGTTTTTGTTGCAAGCAAAGACTGTGATACTTTGATAGATTTCCGCTTCCAGCCAAAACTTATTGCCGAGGATGGCAAAGCTGGTTCTGGCCAGAAATCCAGTGGCAAATCCGGTAAAGATTTGGAAGTTGAAGTTCCAATCGGTACTGTCGTAAAACGTGATGGCGAAATTGTCGCTGATCTTACTTTCGACGGCGACCGTCAAATCGTTGCGCATGGTGGCGATGGCGGCTATGGCAACTGGCATTTTCGTAGCTCTACTCGCCAGACGCCAAAGATTGCTGAGCTTGGTAATCCAGGCGAAAGCTTCGACGCAGAACTTGAGCTTAAACTTCTTGCTGACGTCGGTCTCGTTGGTTTTCCGAATGCCGGCAAATCCACTTTTCTTTCCGTAGTTTCTAACGCAACGCCAGAAATTGCCGATTATCCATTTACGACCATCACGCCAAATCTTGGCGTTGCAAAGGTTGATGACCATAGTATTTTAATTGCAGATATTCCTGGCCTTATCGAAGGTGCATCTGACGGCAAAGGTTTGGGCGACCGCTTCCTTCGCCACGTTGAGCGCACGAAAGTTCTCCTCCATTTGATTGACGTATATAACGAAGACGCTGGCAAAGCTTACAAAGACATTCGCGGCGAGCTTGAAAAATATTCTGTTGAACTTAGTGCTCGTCCAGAAATTGTCGCGCTAACAAAATGTGAAGGTCTCGACGAAGAACTTATTAAAATGCAAATCCAGGCAATTCTTGCGATTGACCCAGACGCAAAAATCTATACCATTTCCAGCTCTGCGCATCAGGGTCTAACTGAAGTTTTGCGCGCGCTCTGGCAGGTTATTGAAGAAAGCAAAAAGACTGAAGAGCCGGCGGCTATCGAAGAAGATTCAGATATTCCAGTCATTACACTTGAAGCAAAAGAGCAGAAGCGTCGCGCCCGCCATCAGAAATATCAGATGGGCGAACGCAATTCGATTCAGCAGCTGGATCCGCAAACCGACTACGACGACTATCTTGACGAATAGTCTCGCTTATGCTAATATAGCGACAAGCTGGTACGCTCTGCGGGGTTCCACTGGAAAAATGTGGACAGTGTGGAGACTAGATACAAAAATAAAAACAGCGGATTAAAACAAACATTTGCTTGTGCCCCTGGGTGGGCGCGTAGCAGCTTTTAAAAATCTCCCAAGCGGGAGGTTTTTTAATAGTGAATAATCATCAGGCCGCCGGCGCGGAGTTGCCGTGGCTCGTCGCCCGACCAGTCGATAATTGTGCTCGGTAGACTACCGCCTGCGTGGCCGCGAATAACGCCATCGATAGTTTTTAGGCGGCTCTGGACTTCGCGTGAATGCATGCATGGCGCCTCGCCGCGTGGGTTAGCGCTCGTTACGAGCAGTGGGCCGGTTTCGCGGAGTAACTCAAGCATATAATCGCTGTCTGGAATACGAATGCCGACCGTGTCGAAGTTATCAAAATATACGTGACGGAAGCGCGGATTTTTCTTTAGAATCAAAGTCAACTCGCCGGGGAAATAGTGGCGCGCAAGATTCATGTGAGCGCGCGTCGCCTCAGCAAAATCCGGAATGTCTTTGATGCTCGGCAACATAATTGTTAGAATCTTGCCGCTATCAACTGGGCGATCTTTGAGAGTGAGAAGTTTTAGAATCGCAGGCTCATTGTCTAGGCGAACTGCTAGACCATAAACTGTCTCAGTTGGCACAGCCAAAATGCCGCCCTTTTTCAGGGTGCTGACTGCTGCTGCCTTATCCTTCTGCGATATTAACCTCATATCTTATAATTATAGCACTAAACAGGGGAAAAGTCAAGGTAGGTCATCTCCGTTGCGGAATGCTATAATATGCTTATGGATAAAAAGAAACTTGCGTTTGATGGGCCAGTGGTTCTTGTTGTTCTAGACGGTGTCGGCATTCGCGAAAATTCCAGCTTTAATGCCGTCAAAAAAGCGCACCTAGAAAGTTACAATCATTTTATTGAAGATTATCCTTGCCTTGCAATCAATGCTAGTGGCAAATGGGTCGGCATTCCGGATGGCGATATGGGCAATAGCGAAGTTGGCCACAACGCATTGGGCGCTGGCGAAATAGTTTTGCAGCGCAGTGCTGCTGTAGAGCAGGCAATCATGCAGGGCAAAGCCTTTGCTGAGCCGGTCTGGCGGGACACAATGAATCGTGTTAACGCCAATAATTCCACTCTTCATTTTATGGGTATTTTTAGTGATGGAAACGTTCATTCAAATATTGCGCATCTCGAAAAAATGCTCGAGCAGGCACATAAGGATGGCATTAAGCGCGTCCGCATTCATGCTTTGATTGATGGCCGTGATGTTCCGCCGCAGAGTGAGCCAAAATATATTCAGCGTATCGAGAAATTCATCGCCGGTCTCGGCAATCCTGATTATCGAATCGCCAGTGGCGGTGGTCGCATGGTTATTACTTGCGATCGTTATGAAAATGACTGGGGCATGGTCGAGCGCGGTTGGCGCACCCACGTTCTTGGCGAAGGGCGTCAATTCGCAAATGCTACCGAGGCAGTCCAGACTTATCGCAAAGAGCAACCGGACTTGCAGGATCAGTATATGCCGGCATTCATTATCGCCGAAAATGGCCAGCCAATCGGCACTATCAATGATGGCGACGCAGTGATTTATATCGACTTCCGTGCTGACCGCGCAATCGAAATGGCGCAGGCTTTCACTTATAACGACTTTCCGCATTTCGATCGTGTCCGCCGCCCTGATGTTCGCTTTGTTGGTATGACTGAATATAATGAGGATTTACATGTGCCGCAGTATACTTTAGTCGGCACGCCGCAATTCCAGCATCCGCTCACTAGGCATCTTGCTAATCATGGCATTCGTCAGTATGCCGTTTCGGAAACTGTGAAGTTTGGTCACATTACTTATTATTTCAATGGCAATTCCTATGACGCGCCAGCCGGCGAAGTGGAGGAAGAAGTGCCTTCATATAAAGAGCCATTCAACACTCGCCCATGGATGAAATCTGCCGAGATTACCGATAAGCTTGTTGCGGCGATTGAAAGCCGAAACTATGATTTTCTACGCATTAATTTCCCAGGCGGCGATATGGTTGGTCACTTTGGCGAGCTCGAGCCGACGATTATTGCGATGGAAGCAATTGATGTTTGTCTAAAACGTATCGTCGATGCCGTAAATAAACTTGGCGGCGTCACGATAATCACGGCCGACCATGGCAACGCCGAAGAATTGATTGACGAGCAGGGTAATCCGAAGACTTCTCATACAACTAATAAAGTTCCGTTTGCGTTGATTGATGATACTAAAAACCGCAAATCCTATGCGTTTAAGGCGGGTGAATTTGGTTTGGCAAATGTTGCTGCAACTATCGCGGACTTGCTTGGCGTTGAGCCCGATGCGGCTTGGCTGCCATCGATGATTGAGGTGAAATAATGAATAGTTTCGGCATGGTTATCGCAGTTAATCTGCTCGCGACTTTTGTAATTTTCTGTGGTCTAAAACTTTTCGATATGCGAAGCACTTTTTCAGAACCGATTCGTCGTTTTGGTCCAGCGCTTGGTCTCGTATTCTTAACTGTTGCGATTTTTAACTTCTTGCTCAAAGATACTTTCGAATTAATGAAAGACGAATATGTGCCGCTAGTTGTTATCGTTAGTATGCTGGCCTTTTCATTCGTGGGTTTTTTGAGCGACATTTCCAAGCGCAATTTGCTCGTTCCGAAACGTAAAGAATCGCGCCGTCGCGGTCGCATGTCAAATCTTTCCGTCGTTGCGATTGGTATTATTGATGCGCTTGCCGGATGTGTAACAGGCGCAGTTGCGGGCTTAAGTTTTGTGCTGAATTTTGGCACCGGCATTGTGGTGCTGTGCTCTCTAATTTTGCTTCAAATCGTCAGCAAAGTCGCTAGCATACGCCGCTATCAAGATGCCTTCATGAGTCGCCGCGAAAATATCACCGTGCTTGCGGTTTCGCTTCTTGCCTCGCCAATTACCGCTATCCTCGTAAACGCCTGGGCGCGCCCGCGCTATCATCATGTTGGCGTCCTAATGGCAGTGGCGGTTGGCTACCTTGCATATATCGGTTTATATCACCTGGTTCTTATTGTAAAAAAGCTCCAAAACAGATAAAATAATCTTATTATGCAGATCAAAAAAGCTATCATTCCTGTTGCGGGCTGGGGTACTCGTCGCCTGCCAATTACTAAAGTTATTGAAAAAGCGATGCTTCCAATCGGCAACCGCCCACTCGCGGATTATGTCGTTGAGGATTGTGCTAAGGCTGGCATTGAAGATGTCTATATCGTGATTGACGAGAAGCCTTTTTCCCAGATTAAAGCTTACTACGAAGAAAACGCAAAGTTGAATGATTATCTCGTTGCGCGCGGCAAAGGCGACAAAGTTTCGCTCGCAAATACGCAACGCCCTGGCATGACGATTCACTTTTATTGCCAGAAAGATGTTGATGCTCGCTACGGTTCTGCTTGCCCAGTGGCGCAGGTCGTGGAAGAGTTTGGCGTCGATGAGCCAACTGTCGTTTTGATGGGTGATGACTTTATTTATAATGCCGATGGTTCTTCTGATCTCGCACGCTTAATGGAATGTGTTAAAGAGCCTACTGATTCTGCAATGCTCGCAACCGAAATCGATCCAGAAGACGTCGAAAAATACGGTGTTTTGAAGGTTGATGATGATATTTTGACTGGCATCTATGAGAAGCCAAAGAAAGAGGAAGCGCCAAGCAACCTCATCAATATCAGTAAATACATCATGTCGCCTGCGCTCCTAAAACGCATCGTCGATTATTGCCATGATAACGATTTTGGCCCTGGCGATCAGGAATATCTTATTACTGATCCGATTATTGATCACATTAAAGCTGGCGAAAAAATCTATGTAAAGCCAATCCAGGGCGAATACCTTGATGGCGGTTCCGCAGAGGGCTGGCTCCACGCAAATAACGTAGTTTGCGGCGGTAAATAATGCGAATTTCTGTGCGCGTCAAACCGGGTGTAAAGGGTGCGACGCGTCTTGAAAAACAAGAAGACGGCAGCTATGTTGCCTTTTTGCATGCTCGCGCCCACGACGGAGAAGCAAATAAGGCTCTGCTTGAGCTAGTTTCCGATTCTTTCGGCATACCGAAAACGTCTATTGCGATTGTCGCCGGCGCAAAATCGCGCGATAAGATAATTTCGTTTTAATTTTGCCGAACTTCCGAAGGATTTTTCTATACTTTTTTCTCATTTTTCAACTTCCGAAAACATACCAAACATACTAAAAAACCAGCGTGCAATCATTTCGGAAGTTCGTTATGTCTTCGGAAGTTGGAAAGTGGCAATATATATCAAGAAAAACCTTCGGAAGTTCGGTAAGTTGCAGAAGACGACAGTCGTAACTCGAGTTTATTTTAAGAACTTCTCGTCTTTGATTTCGTCTGGCAAATAGTTTTTGTCGAGCTTAAACCCGGCTTCCCATTTTTGACCTTTACCAAAGCCGAGGTCTTTCATGAGTTTAGTTGGCGCATTGCGCAGCCAAATTGGCACAGGCAAGCCCATCGTACGGCGCGCCATATCCTGAGCGGCAAACCAGGCATCGGCAGTCTGGCGGGATTTCTTGGATTTTGCGAGTGCGGTTACGACGTGCGCTAAAATCAGTCCACTTTCCGGCATGCCAACGCGCTCTACTGCCATGAAGGCATTCAATGCTAGACCTAGAGCGCCGTTGCCAGCTAGACCGATATCTTCTGAAGCGAAAATCACCATACGACGTGCGACAAACTTTGGATCCTCGCCCGCATCGAGCATACGCGCTAGGTAATAGAGCGCCGCATCAGCATCGCCGCCGCGCATTGATTTGATGAAGGCTGAAATATTGTCGTAGTGCTTGTCGCCTTTTTTATCATAGCCGGGCACCTTGCGGCCGGCTGCTTCCAATACTTCTTCTACGCCAACTTTTTGCGACAAACTGAGCGCGAGTTCCAAATCGCCAAGTGCCGAGCGGGCATCGCCACCGGATAGTTCCGCCAAGTAATCAACGGCTGCTTTCGTAACGCGCTTTGTGGCTTTTTCCGCCTTAATTGCGCGGTTAAGGACGGTAATGATGTTGTCTTTGCTGAGATGTTTTACGACCACGACACGGCTGCGGCTAAGGAGCGGGGAAATAACTTCGAAGCTTGGGTTTTCGGTCGTAGCGCCAATCAAAGTAATTAAACCAGATTCAACGTGCGGCAAAAAGGCATCTTGCTGCGCTTTATTGAAGCGGTGAATTTCATCCACAAAAAGCACGGTGCGCTGTTTGAGATTCCAGTTTTTCTTGGCTTGCTCAACGACTTTTTCGACGTCTTTTTTACCTGACGTAACCGCGGAAATTTCAACGAAATCCGCCTTAAATTCGTTCGCGATAATGCGCGCCAAAGTCGTTTTGCCAGTCCCTGGAGGGCCCCAGAAAATAATATTTACGGGCTCTTTTTTGCGCACGATTTCGGTGAGGATTTTGCCATCGCCAATAATCTCATCCTGTCCCACCACCTCTTCGAGCGTCTTTGGTCGCATGCGCTCGGCTAGGGGGACTCTATTTTCCATATTTCTCCTTCATGACTTTGCGCGCTTCTTTCAGGATTGCGAGTTCGCGCGCCGTAAAGAATTTGACTTGGTATTTTCTGTCGGTAGTATCTATGCTCTCAACGGCTTTAATCGCGTCGTCGATCGTATCGAACCACTCAACCTCAAAGCCCTCTTCCTGCTCGTCTTCCATCAAGTTATTGCCGACATATTCTTCGGCGCGAGCGAGATATGCGTAGGAAATATTAAAGATGCCGTGCTGCTGGCGCATTTCGTGAGTATAACCAAGCGGACAGAGGACGCTAATCTTATAGCCAGCCTCCTCGGCGACCTCGCGGTGTAGGGCGTCGATGATCGTTTCGCCCTCGTCAATGCCGCCGCCAGGCAACTTGTAGTGACCGAGATTTTTGACGTTCATTAATGCGACGCGATTGTCTTTATCAATCAGGACTGCGCGCGAAGCGGAGCGCTCCACTAATGTGCCTGGATCCTTTTCTTCTGGCAGACCAAAATCCGAATCGCGTAAATAGGCAATACATTTGTCTGGTACGATATCTACCTGATAATCCGTAAAAGTATTCTGCTCGTTAAAGTGGAAATACGCGTCAACTTTATTGCCGCGCAAAACCTCTGGCATCCAATGCTCGTCGTCACTCCACATCTTGTTATACGGCAAATCCGTAATCGGGAACCATTCTGGCTTAATTTCATCTGTCTCGATTGGCTCACCTTCAAAGTCTTCGCTCAGGAAAACGTGCATAATATCTGTTTCTGGCTCACCCTTGAAATAAAGGTCACGGAAGATAACCTGGCCAACGCTCTCGCAAGAATTAACGCGAATGCCGACCTCTTCGAAAGTCTCGCGAACGGCCGCCTCTTTATAAGATTCGCCGGGCTCAACTTTGCCACCGGCGCCGTTGATTTTGCCCATTCCGAAACCACGTTTTTTGACGCCAAGAAGCAACTTCCCGTCGCGTTTAAGAATCATTAATGTCAGATGTCTTATCATAGCTCCATTTTAGCGCATTAACAGGGATAAAGTCTAGTATTTATCATTGACTTTTTATCTATTTTGTGCTATAATGTATATATTGCCTGAATTTAGGTAAAGTATTTTGATAGAAAGAGGTGGTACTATGTCTTATACTAAGGCAGAATACGAAAAAAAGTGGCATGAGTCGAGAGACCTTGCCAAGGAACTAACTAAGGAAAAACAGGAGCTCCAAGAAGATAACTTGCGTCTCAGGGAAGAGAACGCGAGGTTATCCGCTCTCGTAGATGAACTCAATAACTGCAATGAGGGTCTTAGGGCCCGACTAAAAGTTATTGAAGTTGAGATGGAAGCGGCAGAGCTTGAAGCTCGTTCCGCGGCTCTTGCCGACGAGGCGGATGCTCTCGTTGAGTCTCTTCCGGTCGCTCCGGTTAAACCGGCAGTTAGGAAACCTAACTGCGATCAGATTGTTGCAACCCTCGGAACAAGGGAAAAGCAGATTCAGGCCTATAAAGCCCGTTTCGAGCAGAAGCGTGCCGAGAGAAAGGCCAAAGAAGCCGCTGCTAAACCCGAGCTCGATCCTGAGCCGGAGCTTGAGCCGGCTCCCGAACCCGAACCAATACCGGAGCCCGAAAAGGCCGAGGTAAAGGAACTCCCCACCCCCACCGATCCTGGTGCCGAGAAAATCATTGAAATAACCCCTAAAGAGGAAGTGGTTTTCGAGGCAGAAGAGACGGAAGAAATCGAAGAAGATAATAGAGTATCACTCTATCATCCCTTCGGTGAAAAGAAACCGCTGGTCGCAAGACCTCGCGTTCCTTCCAGGAGACTGGGTTTTAGGGGGCGTCTGAGCAAACTCACAGAAGGTGAGCTTGATGACGACTAAAACCTCTTTAAGAAAAACCGACGCAGCCAGCGTCGGCTTTTTTATTTCGACGCGAGACCAGCGTCCATTAGAAGTTTAACTTGTTCGTAATCGTTGTCAGTATTCCAGTTGCCAAGGAAGCCGTCGGCAGTGTATTTATCAAAGACAAAACGTGGCACGCCGCCGTTGATTTTCTTCTGCGCCTCTTTTGTATTGTTGTCTAGTTCAGCCACTACTTCGTCATTTTCCATGCAGCTCACGAGCTTCTCGCGATCAATCGTATCTAGATCGTCGGCGATATCGTAGAAATAGCTCATCTCTAGAGTAGGGATTTTCTCACTGTTGCGGTCGACGCCGATTCCGCGTGAATGGTAATCCTTGTAAACCTTGGCGAGCAGCGCGTAATAGTAGCTCCAGAAATCACCCTGTTTTGCGGCGCAATAGGCAGCTTCGCCAGCTGGGCGACTATTCTGGGAATGACCATTGACGTAGTTTACGTCTGTTACGCGGATTTCAAACAAGATATTATTATCCTCGATATAATGCTTATTAAAATGGTCCTGATTTGCCGCGACCGCATCAGAAAACTTATCGCAGTAAGGGCAAAAGATATCGGTATACATGATGAAATGATGCTTCGCGGTACTCGCGTCACCCTTTGCCATCGCCTCATTCCAAACTGTCATATCTGGTGGAGTCGGATTTAGGGTATTAAAAACGACCAACCCGCCGAGGAACCCAATAACGGCAACCAAAACCACGATTCTAATGACTCTTTGCATGTTCCTCCTTGTATTTATTACTACCAATTATAGTGTAGTTGATATAGCCTAGTCTAATAATTGCGAAGAAAAGCAGTACGAAGGCTAAAATCGAGAAGATTTGACTAATCGTATCCGCCAGGGCAACCGCACTCGCGCCGGCAATTGCTGTAAGAAGCGGCGTAAGCAGGCCAATGCCGCAGCTAGGACAGCCTAAAGCTACGAAACCGAGAATAGCGCCGATGCCGCCAGTTTCTACGCCTTCTGCTAGCTTCTGGTTTTTCTCGCGGTGTCTCCAAGCAAAAACTAACTGCGCCACGATAATCCCCTGGAGCAGGGAAAGCAGTAGAATAGTCACGCCGTAAAAGCTCTGGAAGTTTTCGAGCATTGCCGGGAAGATGCGCCCAAGCACGGCAATCTTGCGGTCAAAAGCTAATCCGGACCAGATTAATTGCCAGTTGCTACTTCCGTCGCGAAAGAAGGTGAGAAAATAGACAAAAACTAGAAAACTGAGCAAAAAAATACAGAGGTATTTTGGCTTTTTTAGGATATAACTTGTGCTGACTAGCGCAAAAGTGCAGCGGTCGGCAAAAGTCTCTGCTATTTTTCGGACTGCCATAGCCCGTGAATATTACAGAATGCGTAGGCGCGGAGTTTGCCGTCGTCTTTCATCTTTGAGAACTTCACTGTTGGTGGAGTAGTGAGACCGAGTTTCTGAATCTCGACGCGCTCGCCATCGGTTAAAGCAATCCATTCGATACGATGCTCTGGCTCCATTGGGTGAAGCTGTAGACCAACCTGGACATCAGTATCGTTAGTATTAATCTCGATGACAGGCTCGTGCTTTTCGCGCCCCTCGTCACCGTGGACGTGATCTAGAATTTCCATTTCGCTGCCGCAGCAAGTAGGGCGGACATTCGGATCCACCATGACAAACAGTAAATTGCCGCAAGTATTACAGCGATAAAACTTCAAACCTTCTTGTTCTTCCATAAACCTCCTTAACTATTTCTATTTTAGCGTATTTTGGGGCAGAATTCCATCCGAAACGGCATTATTATTTCACACTAGAATTCGAAAAAGTCAAGGGATTTTGGCGCGCCACCTCTGTTATTCCATAAAATATCATAAAATAATTCAGCAAAAAGTCAATGTTGACTGGAAAAGCGCTAATGTATAGAATAATAGGCAGAAGGTGTTTGTATCGGACGAACAGTTGAGAGATTCGCCGGATACAGTGAATAAGCCCCCCGGATCTGCGAGAGGGCTTATTTTTTACTTCGCGAAGGCGGCTTTTTTATGATAAAATAGCAACATGGCGCGTTGGCGGAGCAGTTACGCAGAGGTCTGCAAAACCTTTTAGACCAGTGCAACTCTGGTACGCGCCTCCAAGATTATTTAGGTCAGTGGCCCGAGTGGCGGAATTGGTATACGCGGCGGACTTAAAATCCGCTTCCTTTACCGGATTATGAGTTCGAGTCTCATCTCGGGCACCAAGACATCAGAATAGGCCGGCAGGCCTTTTTTGATGATGATATCGTTATGCTATTATGCTATAATTTACGCAGTAGGTTAGCGACTAGGACGCCAACCTAGTAGAGAGTAAATTACCTTAGCCTAACGGCGGGTAATTTTTTTGAGTTTCGATCTCCGAATACTCAACTCCACAATCGCGCCTAAGATTGAAATCCGTACGGTCATGCTTTGCCTTTCTTTAGGAGCCTCTAGCTACCTAGTATTGCCGTTCACTGAAGGCCCCTGCGAAAACGGGTCCTAGTGGCCGAAATCCGGCGAAACACTCCGGGCGCTCCCCGCCCGTGAGAACAATACTAATACGACTACTGATTGTTGCGAAGCATAAGTACGTTATTTTGAGTACTTTTTACGAAAATATACATTTTTGAAAATGAAAATCATTTTCAAATTCAGAAAAACGCGATACAATTGAGGTATGACTTATAACACCCGTCAAAAAGAAATTATCGAACAATTTGTCCGTACGAAACAGGGAGATTTTTCCATTAAGGAACTTTTTGCGGAACTTCTTAAGCGCGGCGAAGACGTCAGCCAGACTACGATCTATCGCATTATCGATTCTTTGGTTGAGTCTGGCGTTCTAAAAAAGACTGTCAGCGCAGATAATCAGATTCGTTATCAATATCTTGAGGCCTGCGACCATTACGGCCATTGCTATCTTAAATGCAATACTTGTGGTAAGTTGGAGCATGTCGATTGCGAGGACCTTTGTGATTTAACTGAACATATTAAGCGCCAGCATAAATTTACGGTCGACGAGGCAAATATCGTAATAAATGGCACTTGCGGGGCTTGTAAATGAAAGCGAAAAAGATTTTGGCGCCGCTTATTTTGGTGGCGGTAATTGCTGGTTTAGTGGCTGCTCTCGCTATAGCAATCCCAAAACGCGGAAGCGCTAAAATTATCGCAACCAACTTTGCTGCTTATGATTTTGCGCGCGCTGTCACTAACGAAAGTAATGATATTAAACTTCTCATAAAACCTGCCGCAGAGACTCATACCTTCGAGCCGACTCCGCAGGACATTATTGATATCGTAAATGCCGATTTCTTTATTTATAACGGCGGCGAATCGGAAGAATGGGTGTCAGATTTGCTTCGCGATAACGGCGTTGACGAGGAGAAGACCATTCGCATGATGGATTTTGTCGAGCTTAAACAAGAAGAAGATGAAGATGAATATGATGAGCATATTTGGACTAGCCCACTCAATGCGATTCGTATCACTGAAGCAATCCGTGATCGTTTTGCTGCGAAGTATCCGGCGAAAGCAGAAAAATATATTAGTAATGCCGATAACTACGTCGCAAAACTGAAAGATATTGACCAAAAAATCCGCGAAATCGTAAAGAACGCTAAGCGCAAGGTGCTGGTATTTGCCGATCGTTTCCCGTTCCGCTACTTCGTTGATGAGTATGGTCTAGATTATCTCGCTGCCTTCCCGGGCTGTTCCGAGCAGACCGAGGCTAGCAGCAGTACGATCGCCGAACTAACAGATAAAGTTAAGTCTGAAAAAGTGCCGGTAGTCCTCAAGATCGAACTAACTAGTGACGCGCTTGCGAAAACTATTGCTAGTGAAACTGGCGCCGCAATTCGCACTTTCAGCGCTGCGCATAATATTTCTCAGGCGGATTTTGAATCCGGCAAAACCTACGCAGATATCATGACGGATAATCTAAAAGTTCTAGAGGAGGCGCTAAACTAATGCTTCTTGCTCTAAAGAAACTTCGCCTCGGCTACGACGATAAGACTATTATCAAAGACGCGAGCCTTGAAATCGAGCAGGGCGACTTCGCTTGCGTGATCGGCGCTAATGGCTCCGGCAAAAGCACGCTCATTCGCGGGATCCTCGGCCTCATCAAGCCGAAGTCCGGGAAAATCGAATATGGTGACGGTCTAACGCAGACGCAAATCGGCTACTTACCGCAGGAAACGAAAGTTGATGCAAATTTCCCAGCCACCGTCGAAGAAATTGTTCTGACTGGCTGCCTTGGCCACATGAAAATGCGCCCATTTTATTGCCATAGCGAGCACCATCATGTTCATGAGAGTCTGAAAAAGCTCGGCATTGAGCATCTAGCAAAAAAGAGTTTCGTCGATTTGTCTGGCGGCCAAAAGCAAAAGGTCCTCTTGGCGCGCTCGATTTCGGCGACAAAGAAACTCCTCGTTCTGGACGAGCCTTCTAATAACCTGGATTACAAATCTCGTAAGGATTTTTATAAGACCCTCGCGAAGCTCAACCAGGAGCACGACCTGACGATTATTATGATTACGCATGATTTAGATTCAGCTGACCTTATCGGCAATAAAGTCATCACAATCGAGGATGGTATTGTAAGGGAGCAGAGCAATGCTTGAGATGTTTAGCTATCCTTTCATGCAGCGCGCACTGCTCGTCGGTCTTATGATTGCGATTTGCGCGGCACTCGTCGGTGTTTCACTGGTGCTTCGCAAAAACTCTATGATTGGCGACGGTCTCAGTCATACTGCTTTTTCTGCCTTTGCGCTTGCGACAGTGCTAGGTCTCACGCCGCTATATTTTGCGCTGCCGATTGTGATTACGGCGAGCTTCTTTGTGCTGCGTCTCAGCCAAAATAAAAAAATGCATGGCGATGCAGCAATTGCGGTTCTTTCTGCTTCAAGCCTCGCTATTGGCACGATGGCAATTTCGCTATCAAAAGGCGTGAATATTGATCTAAATAGCTATCTATTTGGTAGCATTCTCTCTGTTAGCTGGAGTGATGTGCTTTTGAGCGCTATTCTCGCCGTAGTAATTATTCTGCTGTATTTGTTCGCCTATCATCGCATTTTTGCCATTACTTTTGACGAAGAATTCGCCAAATCTGTCGGCATCAAAACGAAGACCTATGATGCAATTTTTGCTGCAATTTGTTCTATTGTGATTGTACTTGGTATGCGCCTACTTGGCTCGCTCCTCATTTCTAGCCTAATTATTTTCCCAACCCTTACCGCCATGCGCCTTTGCCGCACTTTCAAGGGAATTGTATTTGCGTCAGTTGTGATCTCGGCAATTGCCTTTGTAGCTGGCCTTGTCTTCTCGTATTTGCTCGCCACGCCGACCGGCGCTACGGTAGTAATTGCCAATCTTGTCGCCTTCATTTTGGCGCTTCTTATCGAAAAAATCCGAAAGTGCTAGCATTTTTCGGTTTCACATGTTATAATCTATACCAGTTGCGGGTTTAGCTCAGTTGTTAGAGCGCTTCCTTGCCAAGGAAGAGGTCGAGAGTTAGAGTCTCTTAACCCGCACCATTTTTTATGCTATGATTTTCTATGAAGGGCGGCAATCCGCTCTTTGTTTTCGCTCGATTCTAAGAAAAGGAGGTGGGGTAAAATGGGCGAAATTTTTAATATTACGGATTGGTTTGATGACCAGAAGTTGATTTATCTGGCAAACTTTATCGCCAAATATGCCTTTGCCGACTGTATAGTTGCTGTTGGTAGAGCGGAGTATTATAGTTGGCGATTGGTTGGTCCAGAAGGCCAGAATACACCGGAAATTGTAATTGTTAGCTCCGACGGCGACGCTATTACGGAGTCTGAGCGAGATGCGCTTAGCGAGGCAATTTGCAGTGTTGCAGGCATGATCAGAGTGGACAGCGCGGTTAACTACAGTATCGAGGAATATCCCGTCATGACTTTCAGCATTGAGAGTGATGAGGATTTCTATGGAGCGATATTTGTCGCGATACTGACTAGCAGACCGAAGAGCGATCTTATCTGTCAGATGCAGCTTGCGGGCTACATCGAAGAGGAGATTACCGCCATCTTCCCCACGGAGGGCGATTGGTCTCCTGAGCACGACCCGTTCGTTAACTGGTCTTATGGAACTCTCTTTGGCGATGTCTTGTTTGATACCCAGGAAGATTCCGTCTTAAGCTAACCGTAACATCTTATTTTAGCCCTGGATTTAGTGTCCGGGGCTTTACTTTTTCATCGAAGTGTGGTATAATATATGATTATAGTTTAAATTACTAAATGCACATTAAGAGAGAGAGGTGATAATTATGTGTCATTTGGAGTCTAAAATAATTGCCGACAGTATTTCGGAAGTATTTCCGAAAAACAGAGGCTTTGCTGTAGCGGTCATTCCCGAGTTTGATTCGCTCGGCAGTGCCGACACGCCTGAAATCACTCTTACTAACGTTACTAATGACGAGGAATTAATTTCTCGCGTTTATAGCGTAGGCAAGGAGATTAAGGCGGAGGGGTACTTATTCGACCATCGTAAATACCCTGCGGTAGTCTTCATGGTTGAAGAAAATAAAAAGGTCGTGACCGCAGTCATAGTCGCGGCCGCGGGAATTAGCTTTAGTCCAACTGAGGCAAATTCCACCTTTCTTGCTGGTGGCTTATTCGAGAACAAACTCAACGAGCGTATCAGTAAAATCGTTAAAGATCAGGGCGCCGAACTCAAAACCGTTTTCGGCAGAATGTTCTTTTAACTTCTAATCCAACCCCGCACCATTGGTGCGGGGTTTTGCGTGGTATAATAATATATATGGCAGTTTCCATGCGCAAGCAAATCGCGCAGAATAAACGCAACACTCTTTTGATCATCATTGTTTTTGTTGCTTTCATTACTTTGATTGGCGGGCTATTTGCCTGGCTATACAATAATATTTCCACTCTCATTATCACGGCGATTATCGCCGGCGCCTACGCTTTGATTCAATATTTCATGGCTAGCAAGCTGGCGCTTCTTGGTACCGGCGCGCGCGAAACTAATAAAACTGAGAATCCGCGCTATTATAAAATCGTTGAAAAACTCGCAGAGGACGCAAAGCTTCCGATGCCGAAGATTTATGTTATTGATGATCCGGCGCCAAACGCTTTTGCGACTGGTCGCGATCCGCAGCATGCCTGCGTCGCTGTGACGACTGGTCTCATGGAAATTATGGACGACAAAGAACTTCGTGCCGTGCTCGGTCACGAAATGTCTCACGTTAAAAATTACGATATTCGCGTCAGCATGATTGTTTTTGGTCTTGCTTCCATCGTTGGTCTCATTTCTGATATTGGTCTCCGCATGCTTTTCTGGAGTGACCGCGAAGAGGAAGATAACTCGCCGGTTGGCGTTGTCTTTGCGCTCTTTACTTTGATTCTCGCGCCATTTGTTGCGACAATGATTCAGCTTGCTATTTCGCGCCAGCGTGAATATTTGGCCGATGCTTCTTCGGCGGCTATGACTAGCACCGACGATATGGTTAATGCTTTGCGCAAACTCGATACTCACAACCGTCCAATGCGCCAGCAAAACGTTGCGGCCGAGGCGCTCTTTATTGTCGGCCCGCTCAAAAAATCTGTGATTAGTAAACTGTTTGCTACCCACCCACCTCTTGAAGCGCGTATAGAAAGGCTGGAAAATGCCAAGTAGATTCAAGGAATCATTCTATGCAACGCGCGAAAAAATCTGGGCTAAAAAACGCGAACGCTTGAAATTGCATCATAGTTTCAAACGTAGTTACCGTGAGGATTATGTCCGCGGTCTTCAGGCGCCGGGCCTCGTCGCGCACGCTATGAGCACGCTCAAGATCCTCTTTAAGAACTGGCGTTTGTTTGGTCTGCTCATTCTCGTTGTTGTCGCGATGAATATTCTTTTCGTCGGTCTCATGAGCGAGGAAACTTATCAGACGGTCCAGGATAGTATCGATGAATCTAGCGAGGTTTTACAGTACGGCGAAATTGGTCGCGTAGCAAAATCTGGCTTGCTTTTGATTTCTACCGTTACGACCGGCGGTCTCACGAAAGGTATGACTGAGGTTCAGCAGGTTTTTGCCTTCCTCTTTGGCTCCATCACGATTCTCGTCACAATTTATCTACTCCGCCACTTGCTAGCGGGGAATCACCCGCGCCTTCGCGACGGTCTTTACAATGCGCTCACGCCACTCATCTCCACGATGCTCGTATTACTTCTTGTCTTCGTTCATATGATTCCAATCTTCATTTTTACGATTGTTTATTCCACGGCGATTGCGACGGACTTTTTGAGCCAGCCGCTCTATGCCTTCCTATTCTGGCTCTTTGGCAGCTTGCTGATTTTGCTATCAGCCTATCTGTTGCCAGGCTCCATTTTGGCAATTTGCGCCACGACTGTTCCGGGCATTTATCCGATGCAGGCCGTCCATGCTACGACCGATTTAATTCAGGGTCGCCGCACAAAATTTATCATTCGTCTCGCCTTTGGCTTACTATTCGTAGCGGTCATTTGGGTAATCGTGATGCTTCCGCTCATCTGGCTCGACCTCGTTTTAAAGCAGAATATCGAGTGGCTTGAAGGCGTGCCGTTCGTTAGCTTCTTACTCCAAATTATGACCACCTTCACAATCGTTTACTTCACGTCATACGTCTATTTGTTCTACAGGAGGATGCTTGATGATCCCGAATGATGTCCGCGAGCGCGTCGCAAAACTCCGCGACCTAATTAACGATTATCGCTATCACTACCATGTCCTGGACGAATCCATTATGTCCGAGGCGGCGGCGGATAGCCTAAAGCATGAATTGTCTCAGCTTGAGGAGAAGTATCCAGAACTCATTACGCCGGATTCGCCGACTCAGCGTGTCGCCGGTCAGGCGCTAGACAAGTTCAAAAAAGTCACCCATGCTGAGCGCATGATTTCCTTGGCTGATGTCTTTTCTGAGGCAGAAGTCGCAGATTGGCTTGACCGCATTGCAAAACTCGGCGCAGTTAATCCAGAACTTTTTGTTGATATCAAGATGGATGGTCTCGCAATGGCGCTCATCTATGAAGATGGCTTACTAAAGCAAGCTGTCACGCGTGGCGACGGTAAGGTTGGCGAGGATGTTACAATGAACGTTCGCACGATTGAGAACGTTCCGCTTTCCATTTCGCAAAAAGAGCATACCGAAGTTCGCGGCGAAGTTGTTATTTTCAAGGCAGATTTTGAGAAACTAAACGAAAAGCAACGCGCTGCCGGCAAACCAGAATTTGCTAATCCGCGCAACTTGGCTGCTGGTACGATTCGTCAGCTTGATCCAAAAATCGCTGCTAGCCGCCCACTCAAATTCATGGGCTACGATATGGTTTCGCCGAATTTGCCGAAAAATTCAGATGTTTATGACCGCCTAGAAAAACTCGGATTCCGTACTTCGCATCAGCAAAAGATTTATCACGACCTAGCTGGCGCGATGGGCTTCATTCGCGAGCTTGAAACGACCCGTCAAAATTTGCCATTTGGTACCGACGGCGCCGTGATTAAGGTGAACGATCGCAAGGTTTATCAGGCGCTTGGTATTGTTGGTAAGACTCCGCGTGCTGCCGTTGCTTTCAAATATCCAGCCGAAGAAGTTGCTACGACTGTGAAAGACATTGTTATTTCTATTGGTCGCACTGGCGCCGCTACACCAGTCGCTGTTTTTGACCCGGTTCAGGTCGCTGGCTCTACTGTACGCCACGCTTCGCTCCACAATGCTGACGAAATTGCGCGTTTGGACATTCGCATTGGCGATACCGTAATTATTTATAAAGCCGGCGATATTATTCCGCAGGTCAATCGTGTTTTGACTGAGCTTCGCCCAAGCAATTCTGTGGCCTACGACTACGAAAAGGCTCTTCGCGAGCAGTATCCAGAACTTGAGTTTGAGCGCCCAGCTGGCGAGGTAGTTTACCGCGTGAAGGGTTCTAACGCGAGTGAGATGCTCAAGCGCGCCGTGGAGTATTACGCTAGCAAACCTGGTCTAAACATTGAAGGTTTGGGCGAGAAAAATGTTGAGGCGCTGGTTGACGCTGGTCTCGTTGGCTCCATTGCTGATTTATATACTTTGACCGCAGGGCAGGTAGAGGCGCTTGATCGCTTCGCTGAAATTTCCGCCCACAAACTCATTGATAATATTCAGGCTAGCAAGAATCCGCCGCTCGCACGCTTCATTACGGCGATTGGCATCCGCCATATCGGCACGCAGACTGCGATTGATCTCGCGGCACACTTCAAGACGCTTGACGCTTTGCGTGATGCGACTGAAGCAGATCTCCTTGAAATGCCTGGCATCGGCAAAATTGTCGCCGAATCTATTCTTGCCTTCTTTGCTGATGAAGATAATTTGGCGTTGCTTGATCGCCTGAAAGAACTTGGCGTGGAGCCGGTTTATCAAGATACGTCTGGCGGCAAGCTAAATGGTCTGAGTTTTGTCGTTACCGGCACCTTGGACTCAATGGGTCGCGACGCTGCCGCAGAGAAAATTCGCGCACTCGGCGGAGAATTCCACAGCTCCGTTGTAAAAACTACAAGCTATCTCGTCGCCGGCCACAACACCGGTAAATCCAAACTTGAAAAAGCCGCAAAATACGGCACTAAGGTTATTGACGAAGAAAAATTCCTTCAATTACTAAACGGTTAGGCTTAAAAAGTTACCTTTTAATAATTACAAGGGGGTAGTATATTTTTCTAGCCTATACTGAAAGCTCGCGGAGGCCACGGGCCGAGCGTGAGGAGCAAGTTGCCCGTAACGACGGGCCAACTTGACGACGTTCTTTTAGTATAGGCTATGAAAAATATGCGAACTACCCCCGTGATTAGCACTCTTGCATTCCGAGTGCTAATTGTCTATAATAGGGGTTATGGTAGACGAATTTAGTGAAATTATGAATCATCTCAGCGAAAATGCACGCTTTGCGTTGCAAAAAGCTGACTATTATTCCAAACGCTACAATCAGGGCTACATGGGCACCGAGCATCTTTTGATGGGCATCATGGCGCAAGATACTTCGACTGGCGCAAAAATGCTTAGCGCCGAAGATGTTGATCTTAATCAAATCGAACGTGCGCTCAATAAGCCGGCGACCGATGTTCCGGCTGCACCGATGGCGATGATGTCGCTTTCCGAGGCGACCGTCCTGACGCTCCGTATGGCGCTAAATTTCGTCAAAGAAAACGGTCTCGATATTGTCGGCACCGAGCATATTCTTTATGCGCTTTTGCGCCAGCCGAATTCCCGCGCGACTGTGCTTTTGAATCAGCTCGACGTCGACGTCGAAAAAGTTGCAAATAGCATCGAGGAATTGATTGAAAAACAGGCCGAAGAGGCCAAAGTTGAAGCTGAAAAACGCAAAAATGGTAAGCGCGCAACTTTCCGTTATCTCACGAAATATGGCACCGAGCTCACCGAAGAAGCTCGCCAGGGCAAACTCGATACCGTAATTGGTCGCGAGCAGGAAATTGAGCGTGTCGTTACGATTCTTTGCCGCCGTACCAAATCCAATCCGGTTCTCATTGGTGAGGCTGGCGTCGGTAAAACCGCCATCGTCGAAGGTCTCGCAACGCGTATTGCGAAAAACGAAGTTCCAAGTGTCTTAATCGGCAAACGTATCTTCCAAATCGACCTCAGCGCCGTTGTAGCTGGCACAAAATTCCGCGGCGAATTCGAGGAGCGCATCAAGGGCATTATTGACGAAGCTGTAAACGACGATTCGGTTATCCTATTTATCGATGAGCTTCATCTGCTCGCTGGCGCGGGCAGCTCCGAAGGCAGTATGGATGCGGCGAATATTTTGAAACCAGCCCTCGCTCGCAACCAGCTTAAACTCATTGGTGCAACCACACTCGATGAGTATCGCAAAAACATCGAAAAAGACAAGGCGCTCGCTCGTCGCTTCCAGACCGTTATCGTAAATGAGCCGAGCCCGACTATCACGCTCCGTATTTTGAAGGGCATTAAAAAGCATTACGAGAAACACCATCAAGTTTCAATTAGCGACGACCTGCTCGAAGAGGCAATTAATCTTTCCGAGCGTTATATTTCCGATCGTTTTATGCCAGATAAAGTTATCGACGTGATTGATGAAGCGAGCGCCATCGCCCGCGTGGCCTTTGATAAAAAAGGTGGCGCAGCCTACAAAAAACTCAAAATTGAGCTCGAGGATTTGACAAAGAAAATCGAAGACGCCGCCGAAGCGGAGGATTACGAAAAAGCGGCTGAGTTTAAGACACGCGCTGCGCAGGTTGAGGAAGAAATCAAAAAGCTCGAAAAAGACAATAAGGATGTTGATAAAACTCCAGACGTTACGAGCGAAAATCTTGCTACCGCGATTAGTCTCAAGACTGGTATTCCAATCACTCGCGTCCGCGGCTCCGAGCAAGAACTCTTATTAAATCTTGAAAAGCATCTCCAAAAAGAAATAATTGGCCAAAACGCTGCGATTGCCGCTACAAGTAAAGCAATTCGTCGTGGCCGCTCCGGCATTTCAAATAGCAAACGCCCGATTGGTTCCTTTATCTTTATGGGTCCGACCGGCGTTGGTAAAACTGAGCTCGCAAAGACGATTGCGCGTGAAGTATTCGGCGGCGATGATGCTTTGATTAAAATCGATATGTCTGAGTTCGGCGAAAAGCATAACGTCAGTCGTCTCGTTGGTGCGCCAGCTGGCTATGTTGGCTATGAAGATGGCGGCAAACTGACTGAGCAAATTCGCCGTCACCCATATTCTGTCGTGCTTTTCGACGAAATCGAAAAAGCCCATCCGGATGTCTTCAATATCTTGCTTCAGATTCTCGAAGACGGTGAATTGACCGATGGTCAGGGCACAAAAGTAAAGTTTAATAACTCGATTATTATTTTAACTTCTAACCTTGGCGCAGAAGACATGTACCGTGAATCCGAGTTAGGCTTCGCAGTTAAAACCAAGCGTGATGCAAAAGCCTTGAAGGCCGAGCATGATGCCAATGAAGAAGCAGCCATGAAAGCGCTCCGCAAACTGATGCGTCCAGAACTCGTAAATCGCTTCGATGCGATCGTTACGTTCAATGCTCTTAGCCACGAAAATGTCGAACGCATTTTTGATAACATGATCGCGGATCTCAAAAAGCGTTTGTCGAAAAAATCGATTGGTCTCGAAATTACGCCAGCCGCCAAGAAGCAACTTATTAGCCTTGGCTATGATCCAAAAAATGGCGCCAGACCACTACGTCGTACGATAGAGGACAACGTCGAAACCTTGCTCGCTGATAATATCCTAGCCGGCAAATTTGAAAAAGGCGATATTGCGAAAGTCGAATACAAGAGCGGCAAGTTTACTCTTGTCAAAGCACGCGAATAAGCGTTTATGTTAAAATTTCTTTAATGGAAGCTGAGCAGAAAACTACTGAGCATAAGATTGTCCGCGCACTCGTTTTTGTGCTTGTGGTTGGCGCGTTGGCTTTTGTGGCGTCGCAGTTGGATTACGTTGCGATTTCGGATAATATCGCCGGCATTGGCTATGAAGCACCGGAAGCGCTTGGCACTATTATTAATGATTTGGATTTGACTGGCGACGGTGAACGAATTTTGCGTGCTACGCGTCCGGAACTGCAGAATAAACAGGACTTTAATGGTAGCTGTACGGGCAATAATGCGAACTCGTCTTTCGTGATTGGCTGTTTCTCACCGAGCAAGGACCGCATTTATTTTTATGATATTCAAAACGATGAACTGGACGGTATCAAGCAGTCCGTTTTGGCGCACGAACTGCTACATGCGATTTGGGCGCGCCTTGGCAACGATAAAAAAGATGCTCTCCGTGCTGATTTGGAGAAAGCCTACGACGAAAATGAATCAGTTCGCGAGGTAATGCAGGCTTATGACGACCATAAAGAAACTAACGAGCTTCACTCGGTGGTTGGCCAGGTCGTTCATCCAGATAAGCTATCAGAATCGCTCCGCAAACATTACGCAAAGTATTTCACTAACCACGACAAGGTTGTGAGTTATCACGATAAATATAATGAGCCACTCAAAAAAGTGGAGCAGCGCATGAACGAACTAAAGGCGGAAATTTTGACGCGTCAGAACGTACTAAAAAGCATGCAGGATGCGTATTTGACCGTGAGCGGGCAGCTGGACAGAGATGTGAAGGAGTTTAATGTCTGCGCCGAAACGCCAAATTGTTTTACGTCCGAGGCGCAGTTCAATAATACGCGCCAAGGCTTACTCGCGCGTGAGCAGCAACTTTCTGTGAAGGCGGCTGAGATTCAGACTTATCTCGATGAGCTCAATGGTTTAATCGAAGAATATAACAATCACGCCATTCATAACCTTGAACTTCAAGAGAGTATGAAAACAAATTAGCACTCTTGCATTCCGAGTGCTAGTTATTCTATAATAGAAGTATGAAAGATTATTTGGTTCCAACAGTTATTGAAGAAAACAATCGCGGTGAGCGCGCCTACGATATTTATTCGCGCCTGCTCAAAGAACGCGTGATCTTTATGGGCGAAGAGGTTAACTCTGCAACGGCAAATATCGTCATTGCGCAGCTTCTACATTTGGCCTATGAAGATCCGAAAAAGGATATCAAACTTTATATCAACTCTCCTGGCGGCTCTGTCTATGATGGTCTTGCTATCATTGATACGATGAACTACATCGAGCCGGACGTACGGACCATTGGTATTGGTTTGCAGGCTTCTATGGGCGCAATGCTTCTGTCTGCCGGCACTAAGGGCAAGCGTACAGCATTGCCAAATGCGCGCATCATGATTCATCAGCCAAGCTCTGGCACCGAGGGTAAGATTACCGATCAGGAAATCGCGCTCAAAGAGGGTGTTTACCTCAAGAAGGTGCTTGCTGAAATGATGGCAAAGAACACTGGTAAACCGCTGAAAGAAATTGAAAAGGCGATGGATCGCGACTATTGGATGTCTGCGGATGAAGCCAAAGAATTTGGCATTATCGACGAGGTAATTAGGTAAATGGCAAAGTTGCGTGCGAAATTTGTCTGTCAAAATTGCGGCACCGCTCACGCAAAGTGGGCTGGTCGCTGCGAGAATTGTGGCGAATGGAATACGCTCGTAGAACAAGAATTGCCGACTGAGGCGGAGGCAAAATCCGCCCTCGCACGCGGGGCAGTTTCTGGCAAGAAACTCGCCGCCGTTTCTATTAATGAAATTGAACCGTCCGATGCCGGCAGCCGCCTAAAAACTGGTTTCCCGGAACTAGATAATGTTCTCGGCGGCGGGATTTTGCTAGGTGGCGTCGCACTACTTGCAGGTCAGCCGGGCATGGGCAAATCCACTATTTTAATGCAGATTTGTGCCAATGTATCCAACGCCGGTCGCAAGGTGCTCTATGTTTCTGGCGAGGAATCGGCAGGGCAGGTCAAAATGCGCGCCATTCGTCTTGGCGCCAGCTCCGACCAGCTTCATTTCGCTAGCTCATCTTCCGCAAACGACATCGCAAAGACAATCGAGGAAAACGGCTACGATCTCGTAATCGTTGACTCTATTCAGACGCTCAGCATGGCGGAAATTAGTTCCGCTCCAGGCACGGTTAGCCAGGTTAGTAACTGTGGCAACCTCATTATCCGCGCCGCTAAAGCCAGCGGCACAGCTGTAATTATCGTCGGTCACGTTACGAAAGACGGCACGCTTGCTGGGCCAAAGGTTCTTGAACATCTCGTTGATGTTGTTTTGAATTTTGAAGGTGACCGTTACGGCGGCTTCAAGACTATTCGCGCCGTCAAAAACCGCTTTGGTTCTACGACTGAAGTTGCGATCTTCGAGATGGCTAGCGAAGGTCTCGTGGAAGTCAAAAATCCATCCGAGGCTCTGCTTTCTGAGCGCCAAAACACTGACGGCAGTATCATTATGGCGACAATCGAAGGTACGCGTCCGCTTCTCGTTGAGATTCAGGCCCTCGTCAATCCAACTAATTTCGGCTATCCAAAGCGTACAGCATCCGGCTTCGACTTAAATCGTCTCAATCTCCTCATTGCCGTCCTTGAAAAACGCACCAAACTCAAACTTCAGGATAAAGATATTTTCATTAACGTCGTTGGCGGTCTCAAACTTAATGATTCCGCAGCAGATTTGGCTATTTGTATGGCAATCGCTAGCGCCGCCGCCGGTCGCAAACTTGATGATAAAGTCGTCGTCTTTGGTGAGGTCGGCTTGGGCGGGGAAATCCGCTCCGTTATCGCGCCAGATCGCCGCATCGCCGAGGCAAAGAAGCTCGGTTTCAAGAATGCTATCGCCCCAGCAACCGTCAAGGATAAATTCGTTCTACCGGTCAAAGATCTCCGCGACGCGCTGATTAAGTATATGAATAACAAATAACTTGCATCTGTTCCTAATCTGTGGTAAAATAAGCGACAGTATGATTACAAAAGACAATAAAGCCAAGGCTATTAAGAAGCTTGCCCGCAGCGACAAAGATGTCGGCTCTCCAGAGGTTCAGGTTGCTATTTTGACCGAGCGTATCAAGGAAGTTACCGAGCATGTCAAGGCAAACAAGCATGACTTTATGGCAAAGCGCGGCCTTATCCAGATGGTCGGTCAGCGCAAGAAATTGCTCAAGTACCTCGAAAAGAACGATTTCGAGACTTACAAAGCAACCGTTGCCAAACTTGGTCTCCGCAAATAAAGAAAATCCGACCCAAATCGATAGGGCCGGATTTTTTATGCAATGAAAAAGGACTCGCTGGCTGGAGTAGCGAGTCCTAAGATGTTTCCGGGCTTATACCGCAGCAATTGCGGCAGAAAGTTCATCAAGGCACTTCGTAGTAGGTGTCTTTGCTACCTTGCGGCCTTCAAGCTGCTCGGCGAAATACTCCAGAAAGAAGTGCTTGGTCTCTTTCATTGTCTTGTTGCGGAAGTTCGTGTTAGCAAACCTAACACTACCATTAAAGTAGGTCTCATTGCTTAAGATCTCGAAAGAAGCGCAATCCGCTCCTTCCTGAATGTGGGGAAGTACGATGTTCTTCTTTGTCTGTGTCTTTTTAAAAGGCATCCAGACTTTCTCAATAAAACGCTCTTCACCCCCTTGCTCTTTGAGTAAGTTGGACATCACGTCTTTATCGACCTCAAATACTGAGCGCCAATTGACGTCTTCACCCTGGTTGTCTTTAGTGAACTCGTCGGTTATAACGCATGGTGATAATATGACCGTTGTCACATTTTTCTTTCTGTCGTATTCGACAATCATGCTAACCCGACGTCCATCACAGACCTTGTCAAAGACTTTACGCAATTCGTCCTCTTTAATTCTTCCGCGCTTCTGAATCCTTGTCCTAGAAACTTTAACGTTCTCTGCCATTTTTTACCTCCTAGCCCTGGCAGCGTATTTACCCCTGAAAATAAAAAATACCCAAGGGGTATGTCTTTATTATAGCACAAACGGCATGAAATATCAATATGTGATATAATAAGGGGTATAAATAACAAATCGAGAAAATGATAGATATTTTCTCGCAATTTCTTGCGGTAAGATATTTATTATTTTCTCGAGGAAAGGCATTTTTTGATGGAAATCATCAACCCAAGCGGTAAGAAAACCTTCAAGCTTGAGACTGATTTTTGTGGCCGTAAGCTCGGTCTAGAAGTCAACCGCGTCGGTTTTCGTACTACTTCATCAGTATTAGTTACCTATGGCGATACGGTCGTGCTCGGTTCTGTCGTAGTTGGCACCAAGCCAGTCGTCCAGGATTTCTTCCCACTCTCTATTGATTACGAAGAAAAATACTACGCCGCTGGTAAAATCAGCAGCAGCAAGTTCATTAAGCGCGAAGGTAAGCCTTCCGATAACGCAGTCCTCGTTGGCCGCCTCATCGACCGCCCAATTCGCCCACTCTTCCCGAAGGGCTACCGCCAGGAAATCCAGGTCGTTACGACTGTGCTTTCCATGGATCCAAACTTCCGCCCAGACGTTATCGCAATGATTGCCGCATCTAGCGCCCTCATGCTCGCTGGCGTTCCATTTGACGGTCCTATCGCCGGTCTTCGCATCGGTCGCGTCAACGGTGAGTACAAGGCATTCTTGACTCCAGAAGAACGCGAAGCTTCCGATCTTGACCTCGTCGTCGCTGGTAAAGACACTGGCATTACTATGGTTGAAGCCGGTGCAAACGAAGTCCCAGAAGACGTCATTGTTGGCGGTCTTGAATGGGGCCTCAAGATGATTCAGCCTGCTATCAAACTCCAGAACGAACTCCGCGAGAAGGTTGGTGTCGAAGAGAAAGAATACACCCTCATCCTTCCTAGCGAAGAAATTCAGGCTAAGGTTGATAAGTGGATGGAAGGCAAGCTTGGTCCAGAGCTCCGCACCCAGAACACGGTTGAGCGCAATAATCTCATTGACGAAATCCGCTGGGCAATGCATGACGAATTTTCTCAGGAAATCACTGACGATGAAGCCGGCATTACCGACAAGATGACTGATGAAGACAAGATGACTGCTCGCACTCGTTATTATGATGAGCACTTCCGCGCAGATTACAACGATGCCTTTGAGCTCGCTGTAAAGCACGATGTCCGCAAGCATATTATTGAAGACGGTATCCGCCCAGATGGCCGTAAACTCAATGAAGTTCGCCCACTCAGCTCTCAGGTTGGTATCTTGCCACGCTGCCATGGCTCTAGCCTCTTTACCCGTGGCGTTACCCAGGCGATGAATATCGTTACTTTGGCTCCGCTAAGCTACGCTCAGCTCGTTGATACGATGGAAGTTACTGACGGTACTCGTCGCTATATGCATCACTACAACGCACCTGGCTATACTGTTGGTGAAATTTCTCGCCTTGGTAGCCCAGGCCGCCGCGAAGTTGGCCACGGTTATCTCGCCGAGCGCGCTTTGATGCCGGTCCTTCCAAGTGAGGAAGAATTCCCATACGCCATTCGTAGCGTTACTGAGATTATGTCTCAGAATGGTTCTACTTCTATGGCTGCAACTTGTAGCTCCTGTCTTGCACTCATGGACGCAGGCGTTCCTTTGAAGCGCCCAGTTTCCGGTGTTGCTATGGGTCTCATGATGGATGGCGACAAGCCATATGTCTTGACTGACCTCATGGACGCAGAGGATTTTGCTGGTGATATGGACTTCAAGGTTACTGGTACTACCGAAGGTATCACTGCACTTCAGATGGATATGAAGGTTCATGGTCTTCCGGTCGAGGTTTTGAAGCAGGCTATCGCTCAGGCTCACGAAGGTCGCATGTTTATCTTGAAACACATGCTTAGTGTCCTTCCTGGCCCACGCGATCATCTCAGCCCATATGCTCCACAAATTGAGAAGCTCATGATAAACCCAGACAAGATTGGTACGATTATCGGCAAGGGCGGCGAAACTATCAACAAAATCACTACCGAAACTGGCGCAGAGGTCAATATTGAAGAGAATGGTCTCGTCACTGTCGCCGCAAATGATGCCGAAAAGATTCAGAAGGCGCTTGATTGGATTAAGTCTCTCGTCGAAGAGCCAGAACCAGGTAAGATTTACAAGGGTAAAGTTGTTTCCATTAAGGATTTCGGTGCCTTCGTGAACATTCTTCCAGGCATTGATGGCATGCTTCATATTTCTCAGATTAGCGATAAACGCCTCGAGAAAGTTACGGACGCTCTCCAGGTTGGCGATGAAATCAAGGTCCGCCTTGACGCTATCGACGACAAGGGCCGCCTCAGCCTTTCTATGAAGAACGTCGACCAAAAAGACTAAAAGCATAAACATTTAAAATATCTAGAATAATATTGTATTGTTCTAGATATTTTTGTGATATTATTACATTAAATATAACTTAAAGGAGAATAGTTATTTATGGCAACCGCAGTAGTTGACCCTGTAAAAATGCCTAAAATGAAGGCAGATAACAAATTAATCGCAGGCATCAATGCCGCAAGCATCACTCTAGCATGTTTCATGGGCTGGATGGCAATTTTTGCTGGCATTGCTGCATTTACTAAGAAGGGCTGGGGCGTAGGCATCCCATTTGCTGATTTCATCTTCGGCGCAAACATGGGCTACACTACCATTGCATTCGCATCTGGTATCCTTTGTGTTCTTCTTTCTGTCGTCGGCCTTATTACCGCTGGCAAAATCACCGATATCAACGCAATGAAAGGTTCCTGGAAGTGCGCACGCAACTTCTTCATCCTCGTTGCTGCAATTGAGGTTGTTAAGATGATTACTCTCGCTATCTACTCCCTTTGTGGTATCGGCGAGAAGTCCGGTGTTGAACAGGGCTACCTCTGGCTCAACGGCTTCCTATCAAACTCTCTCGCAGCTCTAGCTGCAACCGGCATCGCATTCATCGCTCATGCCATCGCTAACGGCAAGACTGCTGTTCTTAGCGTCATGCGCTTTGTCGCTCTTGGTGTCGCAGCTGTTGCTTGTATCTTGGTATTCGTTTCTACGATTGTCAACTTCTATAACAAGAAGAGCAGCTCCAGCTACAGCACTTCCGATTATTCCAGCATTCTCGATCTTCTAAAATAATTAGTCGATTGAACGAAAAGGAGAAGCCTATCGCGCTTCTCCTTTTTTATGGTATAATTTTTGTATATGGCACAGAAAAAGCGAGGTAAAAAACGCAAGTCATCCGCCAAAGAAGTAACACCGAAGCATGAGCTCCCGGGCGGCTTTTGGCGTCAGACGCTTGCAATTCTTTTCTTAGTATTTGCAGTAACTTTTGTTGCGATGTGGTTTGGCGTTGGCCAAAACGCAGTCTTTTTACAGTGGGTTAAAGATTTCTGCGATCACGTTTTCGGCTATACTACCTATCTCTTCCCATTCTTGTTTGTTTATATTGCCGTGATGATTTTCCGCGCACCAAATAACCGCATCAATGCCAGTGTTTGGATTGCGTCGTTACTAATGATTTTCTGGTTCTGCGGTATCTTCGGCGTTGGCAGCTATGGCACGCCAAGCGCTACTGGCGGTACTATCGGTAAGTTTATGGATGATTACGCCGTAAAGAACCTCGGTAGTGGCGTTACGATCTTGATCTATATTGTCTTGATTCTTGTTACGGCACTCTTCATGTATGCCGAGACTCCGCTTGCGCTCTTCCGCAAAATTGCGTCCGTATTCAAGACGAGCAAAGATGGCGAGGACGCCGAGAATGCTCGCGTCATGCGCAAGATAAAAGAAAAGCAGGGCAAAGACGAAGAAATGAGCGACCTTAAGATTGTCGCTAACGTTGAAACCGTCGACCATAGCAAGAAACATGCCGATTTGCCGCTCGTAAAGAAGAATGAAATGGCAGAGGTAAAGACAACCGATGAGCCAATGGCACTCGTTGCTGTTTCTGATCCAAACTGGAAAATGCCGTCAATGGATCTCCTCAATCGCAAAACTACGCCAGCTGACCCAGGTAATACAGAAGAAAACGCACGTATTATCAAAGATACGCTCGCGCAGTTTGATATTGACGTTACGGTCGAAGGCGCAAACCTTGGCCCGCGCATTACGCAGTATACCTTGCGTCCACCTGCCGGTATTCGCGTTAACAAGCTTCTTCAGTATGACAAGAACCTCGCGATGGCGCTCGCCGCAGATAAGATTCGTATTGAAGCACCAATTCCGCGCACGAACATGGTCGGTATTGAAGTGCCAAATATTACCCCAGCTAGTGTCGGTCTTCATGAGCTTCTTCGTGCCCAGGAATGGCGCAAGATGGCCAGCGAAAAGCCGCTCGCCTTTACCGTCGGTAAGGATATTGCTGGTCAGGTAGTTGTTGGCGATCTCGCAAAGATGCCTCACCTTCTCATCGCTGGTACCACTGGTTCCGGTAAGTCCGTCATGACGAACGTTTTGATTAGCTCCTTGTTGTATCACAACTCACCGAGCGACCTAAAACTTATCATCGTGGATCCAAAGCAGGTTGAAATGGCTGCGTATGAGGACATTCCGCATCTTTTGACGCCAGTTATTAACTCTACCGACAAGGCGCTCAGCGCAATGAAGTGGGCAGTTGGCGAAATGGAAAAACGCTATACGCTCATGAGCAAAGAGCGCGTCAAGAATATCATTGATTACAACACGAAGATGGCTGAGCAGGGCGGCACTGTCATGATTGAAGATGAAGACGGCAATCCTCAGGAGCATAACAACGGCAAGATGCCTTACATCGTCATAATCGTTGATGAGATGGCGGACCTCATGATGACTGCTGGTAAAGAGCTTGAAATGCTTATCGTTCGTATTGCGCAGAAAGGTCGTGCTGCAGGTATTCACCTCGTGCTCGCTACTCAGCGTCCAGAAGTAAAAGTCGTCACTGGTCTTATCAAGGCAAATATTCCTGGCCGTATCGCCTTTGCCGTGAACAACGGTGTCGACTCGCGCGTTATGCTCGACCAGATGGGCGCCGAAAAACTTCTTGGTTCTGGTGATATGCTTTTCCTTACGACAGAAATGATGGGTAAGCCTCGCCGCGTTCAGGGCGCCTTTGTTAGTGATAAAGAAATCGCCAAGATTACAGACTTCCTCCGCGACCAGTCTAAGCCGCAGTATAACGATGAAGTTATCTCTCAGTCTGTCTCGCTTCCTGGTATGCCAGGTGCAGGCGGCGGTATGGGTGGTGGCGGCGGTGACGTCGAACGCCAGGCAGCAGAGATTGCTATCCGCGCCGGCAAACTTTCTACTTCGCTTTTGCAGCGTCAGCTCCACATCGGTTATGGCCGTGCTGCGTCTATTATTGACGAGCTAGAAGCAAAGGGCGTTGTTGGCCCAGCAACTGGTGGCAACAAGCCACGTGATGTCCTCATCACTTCCATCGACGAATATCCAGGATAGTATAATGCCTGCTTGTGCCGTGCCTAATACGGCGCTTTTTATTGTGCAAGAACTTGGCAATTCAAGTATAATCGATAAAAAGGAGCTTCTTATGCGAGAAAAAGATGTGGCTAAAAATAATAGCAACAAAAAGAATCGTAAACCTATAATTATTGGCGTTTCAATAGGCGTAGTTATGCTAGCGTTAGTTGCTGCTGTACTATTCTTTATCCTTAAGAAAGACCCTGACATTAATACTGGAAAGATAGTTGCTAGGTTGGCTGAAAAGATACCATCAATAGCCGATGTGCAAAATTATTCCGAAGCAAACGACCCTAATGGTATTATGGGGCAAGAAAATCAGTATACTTCAAAAAGTAGCTGGCAAGATACCCGCATCGAAGGACACGTATCAGAATATGCTGGCACGATAGAAGTATTCAAGAATACAAAAGATGCCGAGCTTCGTGAATGGAAGATTAATAAGATTCAGGAAGCATGCGAACTCCGTATTACGCCGGAAAAGTATGGAAGTTCCGTGAAGCAAGGCTGGGGCTGTCAAGAATACGAAATGTATAGAAAAGATGCAGTAGTTATTAGGCTGAGCACGTCATTTGATGAAGACCAGATAAAAGAGTATGAGAAGTACCTAGATGATATACTTGCGAAATTTGTGACTCCAGACAAAGAGGTTCCGTCAGCGGAACGCATTAATGAGATAAGAAAAGATACCGAAGACACCATTGACTCCGTAATTGATAGTTCGGAAAAACAGCTCCAGGAGGGGCTCGATGCTATTCTTTCTACGTATGAAGAAACGCTCGACGGCATCGCCGTTAGTCTAAGTGAGGAGGAACTAAATGACGCAAAGGCGCAGTTGGATTTCTTTAAAGAAGCTTCGTATTATTCGCCTAAGATTGCGGGGCTAGAACAAAAAATAAAAAATATCGAAAACCAAATAGCTAGCGAAAAGAAACGCGCGCAAGAAGCGGCGGAAAAAGCTGAACGCGAGAAATTGGCGAAGAAAAACAAGGATCTTGGCGCTGGAAAATATACCGCTTGCACGGATATTGACTCTGGAACTTATGACGCTTCTGTGCTGAGTGGTAACGGTAATCTATTCGTTCATAGCGACAATCTATCCCATTATGTAAATGAGTTAATGGACGTGAGTGGTTCATATGGATGGAATAAAGAATATAAGAACATATTCTTGTCTTGCGGTGATGTTCTAGAGATTACGAGCAGCCTTAAATTGCACCTAGTGGCAAAATGATAGTTTAGCTAACAGGGAATCACCCTCTGTTGTGCTATAATATCAAATATGAAATTAAGTCAAAACTTCACCAAAACCTCAAAGACCGCGCCTGCAGATGAGCAGAGTGAGAGCGCAAAGTTGTTGTTGCGTGCCGGTTATATCTACAAAGAAATGGCAGGAGTTTACGACTATTTGCCGCTCGGCATGCGCACGCTCGAGAATATTATTAATGTTATTCGTGAAGAGATGAACGCTATCGGTGGCCAAGAGCTCCGTATGACGGCATTGCAGCCCAAGGACGCTTGGGAAGCTAGCGGTCGCTGGAGCGACGACGTTATGGATGTTTGGTTCAAGACTAAACTCAATGCTGGCGGCGAGCTCGGTCTCGGCTGCACGCACGAAGAGCCACTTACGCGCCTAATGAAGAGCTATATTTCTAGCTATAAAGATTTGCCAGTTTATGCCTATCAGTTCCAGACTAAGTTCCGCAACGAGCTTCGTGCTAAATCTGGCATTATGCGTACGCGCGAATTTATGATGAAAGACCTTTATAGCTTTAGCAAAGATCGCGCAGAGCATGAAGTATTCTATGAAAAATGCGCAGAGAGCTACAAGAAGATCTTCAATCGCCTCGGTATTGGCGATGATACTTTCCGCACCTTCGCAAGTGGTGGTGCCTTTAGCAAATATTCTGACGAATTCCAGACTTTAACGGAGGTCGGCGAAGATATTATTTATCTCGACCGTGAAAAAGGCATTGCGGTTAATGAAGAAGTTTATAACGACGAAGTGCTTGCTGACCTTGGTCTAGATAAATCTAAACTCGAGCAGTGCAAAGCAGCTGAAGTTGGCAACATCTTTACGCTCGGCTACCGCTTCTCCGACGCAATTGATCTATGCTTTAATGACGAGGATGGCAAGCGTCAGAAGGTCTTCATGGGTAGCTATGGCATCGGTCCTAGCCGCGTTATGGGCGTTATCGCCGAGAAACTTAGCGACGAAAAGGGTCTCGTCTGGCCAGAAGAAATCGCACCGTATAAGTATTACGTCGTCGCCATTGGCGACAAGGCAATGGAAGTAGCAGAAGAGCTACATGCAAAAGCACCTGAACAAATTATCTTCGATGATCGCAAAAACGCACGCAACGGCGAAAAGTTTGCTGATGCAGATTTGCTTGGCATTCCGTATCGTATTGTAATTAGCGATAAAACTTTGGCAGAGGATAGCGTTGAAATCAAGAAACGCACCGAATCGGAAACAAAACTCTTGCCATTATCGAAATTTATTGCTAAACTATAGCGGAAGTAACAGTTAATTTGGAACAAACATCATGGCAAAAACAGTCAATATTACCGCTGCCGGTCGTAAAGAACTTGAGAAAGAGCTTGAAGAACTAAAGGCTCGCCGTCCTGAATTGGCCGAAAAAATCGCCACCGCCCGTTCTTATGGCGATCTTAGTGAAAATGAAGATTACAGCGCTGCTCGCGGCGAACAGAAAGTCGTCGAGGGCCGCATTCTTGAAATCGAAGATATTCTCCTCCATGCCAAGATTATTCGTTCTGGTAAGAGAGAGAAAGTCGCTATGGGCTCTGTCGTAAAAGTCAGCCTTGGCGGTAAGGAAAATGAATATACGCTCGTTGGTGCCGTAGAGGCAAACCCACTTGAGGGCAAGATTAGCAACGAATCTCCAATTGGCGTAGCAATATTTGGTAAAAAAGTTGGTGAGGAAGGTAAGCTTCCAAACGGGAAAACAGTAAAAATTCTCGAAATTAATTAAAGCAACTCACTAAAGTAGAATTAACAAAATGCGCTAACTAAAATTAGCGTATTTTTGTGTAAAAATTTTAAAAGGAAGGTGGTTTTTTATGCCAAAACAATCCAAAAAGGAGCGTAAGACGGCCTTTCGTCGAACACTCCATTACTATGGACTTGTAACGAAAAAGTACAAGTTCTACACCCTTGGTGCGCTATTAGCTACCCCTGTGGTCGTGCTAGTGCGCAACACGCTCATTCCGCTCATTTTTGCCAACATGATCGATCGCGTTTCCGCCGGAATTGCGAATGACCAAATCATCCCAGAACTCCTCCCATCGGCAATCGCATTGCTCGCTTGCCATATTCTCGGGTCCTGCGCGCTTGGTTGGCTTCGTATCTACTGGGTCTGGAAAATGGAACTTTCTGCGATTTATGACCTCGCGTCAATGTGTTTTGACACGGTTTGTACGCAGTCAATGCAATTCCACTCCGATCGTTTCTCTGGCTCATTAGTCTCCCAGACGAACAAGTTTGTCGGCGGCTTTGAACGATTCTTCGACGTCGTGACCTTTGACATCCTTTATTTGATCTCGTTGATTACGACGATGATGATTGTGCTCATTCCGCGCGCGCCTTGGTTCGCTTTGGGCCTCGTAATTTTCATTGTGCTTTATATCCTTTGCGCAGCGCTTAGCTTCAAGCGCATCTCGCATCTTAGCCGCGAATGGGCTGAGGCGGAGAACAAGCAGACTGGTCAGCTCGCTGACTCGGTTTCCAACATTCTTTCCGTCAAGTCCTACGGCCGTGAGGCGCACGAGCGCTATCGCTTTGCAAATTTCAACCGCGCTAGCATGAATGCTGGTCTCGCACAGATGCGCGCCACGATGAAGCGCGACATGGGCTTCAACGCAGTAAACGTTGGTATTATCGGCATTATCGTCGCGTTCTTGATGGCCGGTCAGCCAATCTTTGGTCTATCCATCGCAACCCTAATCCTTATCGTCAACTATTCTATGACTATCATGGGCGAGCTCTGGGACGTTAATAATATTTTCAAGAATATTAACCGCATCTTCGGCGATGCTTATGAAATGACAATGATTCTCGATACGGAAAAGGCCGTGGTTGACGCACGTGGCGCAAAGCCGCTGGTCGTCAAAAAAGGTGGAATCGTTTTCGACGATATTCGCTTCCAGCATCATGATGCAAAAGAAGCAATTTTCGATCATTTCAACTTAGATATCAAACCGGGCGAACGCGTCGGTCTAGTCGGCGTTTCCGGTTCTGGCAAGACAACTCTGACCAAACTGTTACTTCGCTTTGCGGATGTTCAAGCTGGTGAAATCCGCATAGATGGTCAGGATATTGCTAAGGTCCAGCAGGTATCTTTGCGCGAGAAGATTGCATACGTGCCTCAGGAGACTTCGCTCTTCCATCGCACGATTGCCGAAAACATTGCTTACGCGCGCCCCGATGCTTCGAAGGAAGACATCATTCGCGCTGCGAAATTGGCTAATGCGCACGAGTTCATTAAGGATTTGCCGGATGGTTATGATACGCTCGTTGGTGAGCGCGGCATCAAACTTTCTGGCGGTCAGCGTCAGCGCATCGCGATTGCGCGCGCAATCCTCAAAGATGCACCAATTCTAGTGCTCGATGAAGCAACTTCCGCACTCGATTCCGAGTCTGAAGCACTCATTCAGGACGCATTAGTAAAGCTCATGAAAGGACGTACGAGCATTGTGGTTGCTCACCGTCTCTCTACGATTGCTAGCCTCGATCGCATTATTGTGCTTAAGGATGGCAAGATCGAAGAGCAGGGCACGCATGCTGAATTGGTCAAGAAGGGTGGCGCCTACAACAAACTCTGGTCGCGCCAATCTGGTGCATTCCTCGACGGAGAGTAAGAAAAATGGTAAAATATAAGTTATGGCAACTCTAAAAGATTTTCGCGATGAAAGAATTCGCAAACTAAATGAATTAAAAGCAGCAGGCATCGATCCGTACCCTGCACACTCTAATCGCGACACCAAAATTGGTGATATTTTAGAGTACTATGATTCTTATGTAGACAAAGACGTTTGCGTGGCTGGTCGTATTGCTAGCATTCGTAGCTTCGGCAAGCTCGCATTCGTCGTTGTCGAGGATGACTCCGGCAAGATTCAGGTTTTCTTGAAAGATGACGCCGCAAAATTTACCAAAGAGCTTGATACTGGAGACTTCCTTGAAGCTTCCGGCAAAGTTGGGCAAACTAAAACTGGCGAAATATCGGTCTTCTGCGATATGCCGCGTATTTTAACGAAGGCTTTGCGCCCACTTCCTGGTCGTGACGGTTTCACGAACAAGGAAGAGCGCCTACGCCGTCGTTATGTTGATATGGCGGTTAATCCAGAGGTGCGCGAGCGCTTTGTGCGTCGTGCAAAGTTCTGGACCGCAACTCGCCAGTTTTTGAATGACCACGGTTTTGTTGAGATTAATATTCCTGTTCTTGAAACAACTACCGGTGGTGCTGATGCAAATCCATTTGTCACTCATATGGATGCCTTGGATCAGGATTTTTATCTCCGCATTTCGCACGAGCTTCCGCTCAAACGCTTGATTGGTGGTGGCTATGAGCGTGTCTATGATATCGGTCCTCGCTTCCGTAACGAAGGTATGGATGAAGAGCATTTGCCAGAGCATATCGCGATGGAATCCTACGCTGCATACCAGGATTATGAAGATGGCATGGATCTCTATGAAGAAATGATTAAATACGTCTGTAAGGAAACTTGGGGTACGCTTCAATTTGAGCATGGCGGTATGAAAGTTGATCTCGATTGTAAGTGGCCACGCATTAGTTACGCAGACATTTTGCGCGAGAAATTCAATGTTGATGTCTTTAATCCTGACCTCGATCAGGTTAAGGGTATTTTGCGCGAGCACGGCGTTAAATACGATGATTCTATGGGCGCCGGTCGTCTCCTTGATTATCTTTGGAAGATTATTCGCAAGGAGAGTGCTGGTCCATTCTGGCTAATTCATGAGCCCGTAGAACTATCTCCACTCGCCAAGAAGCATGAAGCCGACCCACGCGTTACTGAGCGTTTCCACCCAGTCATTTTTGGCACCGAGATGGGTAACGGCTATTCCGAGTTGAATGATCCGCTTGATCAGCTAGAGCGCTTTGAAAAGCAGCAGGCTATGCGTGATGCTGGCGACGCCGAGGCGCAGATGCTTGATATGGACTTTGTTGAGATGCTCGAATATGGTATGCCGCCAACTTGCGGTTGGGGCAATTCCGAGCGTAATTTCTGGTTATTTGAAGGCGTTTCTGCCCGCGAAGGCGTCCCATTCCCGCCTATGCGCCGCGACGATTAGGTTCTATGGAAAAAATCAAAAGATTTCTTCAGGCTTTTACTAAGAACGAAAAGATTTTTGTTCCAATTATTCTGTTGATTTTTTCTGTCTTGCTTTGCGTGCCGCTCTATCATGGAGGGTATAACATCGGCCATGATTCTAGCTATCATCTCGTGTCTATCGCTGGCCTCGCCGACTCTAACGAGGGCAAAATCTTTTCTGGAATGTGGAATAATATTGGCTACGGTGAAGGAATCTTTTATCCACAACTAAGCCATTATGTTGGCGTAGCCGTTTATAAAGTAGTGTCAATCTTTGGCTTTTCTGTTTTGACTGCCGCAAAGATAACCAATGTTCTTCTGCTCTACTGCTCAGGCTTGACCTTTTATTTATTTGTCCGGCAGGTGCTTGGCAAAAAGGCAATGAAGGGAAATATAATAGCCTCGCTTCTATATATTGGCGCAACATATCATATGTCATGTATTCTTATTCGTGACGCGATGGCGGAGACTGCGCTTTATGTTTTTATTCCAATTGTCGCGCTTAGTCTTTATTATCTAGTGAAGCAAGATTACAAAAAATTCCTTCTTAGTTTTGTTATAGGCGTGGCAGGGTGTATGAACTCTCATCTCGTGCTTACAATCTGGCTCGTGATTTTCTGCGTGCTATTTGCAATTTATAAACGCAAACTATTTTTCACAAAGAAAAATATCCTATATGTTGTTCTCGGCTCAGTAATAACCCTAACTCTTACATGCTCGTATTGGGCCTACATGATAATCTGTAAAGGCGCCTGCGATTACTTTGCGTTTAGTGATGAGATGATCACGAACGCCTTCAAACTCTCGCACAGGGAATTACGTTTGCTCTTTACTCCGTCTGTAAGCGCGGATAGTATTCGCTTTTTCCTTGATCTTACCGCGCTATTATTCTGTATTATTATGGCGTTCTTTACGAAATACATCGACAAAAAATATCGCGGCATCGTTAAGTTCAACCTCGTATTAATAGCGATTATTGCATTACTTACTGCTGGCATTATTCCAATCGAGAAATGGCCACATCTTTTGAGCGCAATTCAATTTGCCTGGCGACTTGTTACTTATGCTGTATTCTTGCTTGCCTTCTCGCTTGCAATCTGTTTGTACTATATGCCGCAAAATAATAGAAAATGGCTCATGCTCCTCTTGGCGGCGTCAATTTTTACTAACGCCTATAGCATCGAAGTCTATCCTATGACCTTCGAACATCTTAGACAGGCGAGCACAATTAATGCCGATTATTTACCTACTAAGATGCTCGATCATTACCGCGACGGATTAAAATATAGCGTTGATACAAGACGTCTCGAGATTATCCCGAAAGAGGGTAAAGCGGTAGTAAAAAACGCGCGGGGCGATACTCCTGATTTTGATTTTGATCTTGAGACAGAATCGTCAACGAAAGTATCGATACCACGAGTCTACTACTATGGTTATGAGGCTATTGCCGAGTATTCTGATGGCAGCGTAGAAAAAATCGCTGCAGATTGTGATGAGTATGGGTTCGTCGCGCTAGAAATCCCGCGTTCTGCGCATGTGGCCGTCCGCTATACCGGCGGGAAGGCCCTTGCTCTGCTACGCGCTATCAGTGCTGGTACGGCCGTTGGCTTCTTTGGCGGTTACCTTGTTTCTTATGCTCGTAAAAAGCATACTAAAACACAAAAATAAAAAAGTGCATAAAATAAAATGCTCATGCTTTCCGAGCAAATATTTTCACGCTAGACTAGTCGCATGAATATTTTTAAAACCACTATCAATCATCCATTTTTACAAATATTAGAGTGCTGCGGCAAGAAAACCGAGGTTGACCAGCCGGTTGAATGACTATGGTATCAAGGGCAGTTGCCGCAAAACCGACCTCCCGTCGTTGCTATTGTTGGCGCGCGTCGCTGTACGAAATACGGCGAAGATATGGCGTATCGAGCAGCGTATGATTTAGCTAGCCATGGCTTCGTGATAGTTAGCGGTATGGCATACGGCATTGATGCCTGTGCGCATCGTGGCTGCTTGGATGCTGGTGGCGTTACAATCGCAGTGCTTGGGACGGCAGCCGATAAACTCTATCCGCGCAGTAATTTTGGTCTAGCGCAGCGCATTTTGGAGAAGGGTGCGATTATTTCTGAATACCCGCCTGGCTTCGAAACGAAGGCTTACTGTTTTGTGGAGCGCAATCGTATTGTGTCTGGTCTGGCAGACGCGATTCTGGTCGTGGAAGCGGCAAATCATTCTGGCACTTTCAGTACTTACGATTACGCAGCGAAGCAGGGCAAGGCTGCCTTTGCAGTCCCGGCCGACGTGACGCGACCGATGTCCGCCGGCACGAATGAAATGCTCCGCGCCGGCGCCCATCCTTATATTGATGCATCGGATATTTTGAATTTTTACGGTATTGAGTCGAAGAAAACAGAGCGAGATTTGTCAGGCCTCAATGAGACGGAGCGAGAGGTCTATCGGTTAATCGCGTCTGGCATTGGTGATGCGGATACGATTGTCGAGAAGCTCGGTATTTCGGCGGTAGATTTTAATTGCGCAATTACGACCCTAGAACTGGGCGACTATGTTCTTCGCCTCGATCAGACGTGGGCTGCCCGATAATGCTTATGCTATAATATAGGTATTATGGTAAACAAAGTAATGATTGTCGGCACTGGTAACGTAGGCATGAGCTACGGCTTCGCGCTCGTTCATCAGCGAACTGACGTAGATGAATTAGTTTTAGTAGATATTAATACTGAGGATGCTGAGGGTGAGGCAATTGATTTACGTGACTGTCTTGCTGTTTCGCCAAGTTTCCTCAAGATTTCCGCCGGCACTTATGCTGATGCGGCCGATTGCGATCTCGTCGTAATTACGGCTGGCGTTCCGCAAAAACCGGGCGAAACCCGCATGGATTTGCTTAAGAAAAATGCTGCCATTTTCAAAGATATGATTGGTCAGATTATGGAGTCTGGTTTTGATGGTATTTTCCTAGTCGTCAGTAATCCAATGGACGTCCTAACTTATCTTACTTGGCGTTATTCTGGTTTGCCAGCAGAGAGAGTGATCGGTTCCGGCACGGTGCTAGATACTGCTCGCTTGCGCTATCGTTTGTCGCAGCGCCTGCACATCAATCCGAAGAATATTCACGCTTATCAGGTAGGTGAGCATGGTGATACAGAGCTTGCGCTCTGGAGCTGCGCCACGGCCGGCGGTCAGCCAATTGTGGACCTAATTAATAGTGATGATCGTGCTGAAATTGAAGATTATGCCCGCAAAGAGGCCTATGCGATTATTGAAAAGAAGGGCGCAACCTATTATGGTATCGGCTCCTGCCTCGCGATGATTACAAACTGTATTCTCGGTGATGAAAACCGCATTTTGACGATCAGTAACTATGATGAACTGAGCGACACTTACAACGGCTTCCCGGCTGTGCTTGGCCGTAATGGTGTTGTTCGTCGCTTAGGTCTTCAGATTTCTGCCGACGAACAGATTAAGTTGGATGGCAGCATCCGTGCTCTGCAGGCCGCAATCAAAGAAGTCGCCGAATAGATATTGACATTTTAGCGAAACTGTGCTATATATAATATCATATACATTACTTCAAAGATAACCGCTCGGTAGGGAGCGGCTATTTTTGTGGTAAAATGTAAAAATGGAATTATTTATTATTATAATGCTCTCAGCGATATTCGCTGAGACTAGCGCATTAACGGTTCGTTCCTTTGCGCATAAAATCACTCCTACGAAGAACGCGCGTCGCAAACTCTTCGTAGATACATCAACTTTAATGGATGGCCGCATCCTTTCGGTCGCAAAGGCCGGCTTTCTCGGTGACGAGGTTTTAATTCCTCGCTCGGTTATTCGCGAACTCCAGCTCCTCGCTGACGGTAGTGATAGCGAAAAGCGTGCTCGTGCTCGTTTTGGCTTAGATATCGTCAATGAACTAGAGCGTGTCGAACTAGCAAGCGTTGAGATCTTCCAGGATGAAGGAGACCGCGTGAAGGTGGATGAGCGCCTTTTGGCACTCGCGAAAGAATATCACGGTATTATTTTGACCAACGATTTTAACCTCGCCAAGGTTGCCGCTACTGAGAATATCGACGCAATCAATATTAATGAACTTGCCCAGGGCTTGCGCAGTGAGTATCTTCCTGGCGATAAGCTCAGCGTGAAGATTGTCTCTGCTGGCGCCAATCCGCACCAGGGAGTTGCGCATTTACCGGATGGTACGATGGTTGTCGTGGACGACGCTGATCGCTATATTGGTAAGACGCAGCCAGTAGAGATTGAATTCGTCCGTTATCTCCAGACCGCTGCAGGCAAAATGATGTTCGCTAAACTAGCCGAACCAAAACGCGCAAAACGCATTGAAAAACACCGCAAAAACAAGAAATAAAAAAGCCTCCCTTTACGGGAGGTCTTTTTATTTGTTAGCTTCTTTTGATGCGGACGCGGTGTATCCGGCAGCGTCCGTAACTTTGACGCTGATATTCTTTGCGCCCTCGCCACAATCGAAGACCTTAGTCTCGGTTGCGCCGCTGAGCTCACCGCTCATATTCTTGCCATCAATCGTGACAGTGTAATTCTGAAGCTTGTAGCGACCGTTCTTAAAGGTAATATCTACCTTACCGTTTTGCGGATTACCAATAGAGATACTTGGCTTTGCGTCACCGCACTGGTGGACGTCGTCCTCATTCTCAGTGTCGTAGCCGCCTGCATAGAAATGCTCTTTCTTAGTCATCGGATCGATAATCTTGGAAACGGTTACTTCAATACGGGTTTCGGCTGGAGTGCAGTCGGTTGCTTTCTTCTTAGAGATGGAGTCAAAAGTCATCGTCTCGTTGGTAATACCGGAAGACTTGGACTTGTTGTACCAGCTTGGCCAGATATCGTTCTTGCCGTTCACGCTCATGTGTTGCATGCCGCTTGGCTCCTGAATCTTATCGCCAGACTTCCATTTGCCGTCTGCACCATAGACCTCGGCATGGACACGGTCGATGTAGGAGGCACTAATCTTGAAGGCGACATCGTGGCCACCGTTGCTGAGTGCGCGACCGTCGTGGTTACCGTTCCAAATTGCGGTTGCGACTACTGGAGAGTAGGAGAGCAACCAGGAATCCTTCGCCTTGCTTGCGCCGTTATCAGTAGTACCGGTCTTTGCTGCGAACCAGGTCTTGTTGCTATAGAAACCTGCGCGGTTGTAGAGGCCACCGAAGGTGAAGCGGCGGGAGTTAACATCGGAAAGAATATCAGTGACCATGTAGGCGACCTGTTCATCAACAACTCGGGTGCCTTCAGAATCGGTCCAGGATTCAATCACGTCGCCAGTAGCATTCTTAATCTCAAGAACATAGGCGAGATCCTTGTAGACGCCACCACGTGCAAGCGATGCGTATGCGTTAGCGTGCTCAACTGGGCGAACTGCGCAACCACCACCGATTGCCATAGACAAACCAGCGGTTTCGCCGTTGGCGCAGTAAGAAACATCACCGAGCTTATGTGCGATATCGAGGCTATTTTCGATACCGTTAATATATAGCGCCTTTACTGCAGGAATGTTCAAGGAACCTGCGAGCGCGGAGCGGATCGTAGTATCGCCATAGAATGCGCCGGAAGCGTTGCGGAGCTTACAGCGACCAACGTTACCGTTACAGTAGAGGCTATCAATGTTTTCATCGCGAAGAACCGTGCCAGGAGCATAGTTAATACCATCACGCTGAATAAATAGCGGTGTGTAATCAAGAATAGGCTTGATGGAAGATGCTGGCTCCAAGAGGGAAGTTGCGGCGTTCACCTGACCATAACCCTGCTTGTTCCAGTCGTAGCTACCGACCATTGCGATAACCTGACTTGTTTCAACATCAACGGAAACTAGCGTTGCGTTATCGGAGTTGTTACGGCTAAAGATGGTTGCGCCATCTGCAACTGCCTGTTCAGCAATCTGCTGTGCGCGGTAATCGAGCGTGGTCTTAATCGTGAAGCCACCTTCGCGCATAGTCTTGATGCCATACTTTGCCTCAAGCTGAGACTTAACTTCAAGCACGAACCAAGGCGCCTTGATGCCGACATACTGGTCAGCCTCTGGTTGAACCTTTGCTAGAATATCAACGGCCTTCGCCTCGTTTGCTTGTTCGGAAGTAATGTAGCCCATATCGACCATGGCGTCCAAAATATATTTCTGGCGTGCAATCAAATCCTGGTTAAAGGTCGTGTTATATGGGTTGAAGCGTGCTGGGTTGTTTGGGATTGCGGCGAGCAATGAAGATTCTGCCAAATCCAAATCCTTTGCACTCTTCTTGAAGTAAGTCTGAGCAGCAGACTCGACGCCGTTACGGCGACCGCCGTATGGTGACTGGTTCAAGTAAAGCGTAATAATTTGTTCCTTGTCGTACATCTTCTCGACTTCGATTGCGAGAATTGCCTCCTTAATCTTACGTGGGACACCGGAAAGGCCGCGATCTTGTGCTTCGTCAGAGAAGTAGACCTGCTTGATAAGCTGCTGGGTAAGAGTGGAGCCACCCTGAACCTGCTTACCGGTCAAAGTCATAAATGCAGCACGAACCAAAGCGCCGAAGTCGACACCAATGTGGTTGTAGAAGTTGCGGTCCTCAGCGGCAACCGTTGCCTGGCGCATATAAGTAGAAATATCAGCACCATCAACGACTAAACGATAATCGCCGTTACCTTTATCTTCCCAAAGAACTTCGCCGTTGCGGTCTAGGTAGACGTTGACGGTATCCTGAACACGGTTCGCAAGCTCTTCTGGGTCAATCTCAGCCAAATCTTTCTTGAAGTATAGGAACAAGCCACCAATCGCAATAATAATAATTAATACCAAAGCGATGAAAATCTTCAAAAGGCGAATCTGGTTTTCCTTTGAGAACCACCATTTAAAGAAGCGATCCGGGCGCAATCTTGCGAAGAAGCGCAAAAAAGGATTCTTTGGTAACTTTGCCAATTCCTCGGCCTTTTTACGAGCGCGCTGATCTTGTTTGACGCGGCGCTTGTAGGCGAGGTTTGAATACAAACTCATGCCATTCTTCTTAGAAGAGCGCGGCTTGCGGGCCTCCTTATCGGCCTGCTTCGTGTTCTTCTTTTTCTCGATGGCTTTCTTGATATTACTCGCAGTATTTTTAATTGCCATAACTATATATATTATACATTACTACGCGCATTTTGCCACAAAAAGCCATTAACATTTTTTCAAATCCTCGTCTTCGCTAAGCAGTTTTCTAGAGGCGCAGCAGTCGTCCGGCCCGTCGTTACGGGCGAACGCTGCTTCTACTCGGCCGTAGCCTCCGTAGAGCCTCCAGAAAACTACTTAGCTCAGCCGATTGTTTAAAAAATATTTATTCCTTGAGCACGAGACCTCCTAGGAAGCTCGCGCAGGCCACGGGCCGAGCGTGAGGAGCAGGGCAGCCTTGGGCGGTCGGGCTGACCTGACGACGTTCTTCCTATGGAGGTCTTGGGCGAAAGGTGAAAAATGTATTATAATATATGATTATGAGCCATTATGATCCACTAAAAATCGAAGAAAAATGGCAGAAGCGCTGGGAAGAAGAGAAGCCTTTTGCCGCAAAAGACAACGATAATAGACCAAAGATGTATCTCGCGGAGATGTTCCCATATCCATCCGGTGCAGGCCTCCACGTTGGTCACGTCCGTAACTTTAGTATCGTTGACTGTCTCGCGCGTTTCTATACGCAGCAAGAGATGAACGTTCTTCGTCCATTTGGCTATGATACTTTTGGTCTTCCAGCAGAAAACTACGCTATTAAGACCGGTATTTCTCCTCAGGAAGTTACGAAAACTAATATTGATAACTTCCGCAAACAGGCAAAACGCCTCGGTTATGCAATTGACTGGTCTCGCGAAATTAATACTTCTGACCCTACATATTATAAGTGGACTCAATGGTGCTTCCTTCAGCTCTTCAAGAAGGGATTGGCTTATCAGGCAGAGAACTATCAGTGGTGGTGTCCAGTTGATCAGACCGTGCTCGCAAATGAGCAGGTAGAAAATGGCTGCTGCTGGCGCTGTGGCCACGAAGTTGAAAAGAAAAAGATGAAGCAGTGGTTCTTCAAAATTACTGCCTATGCTGATGAATTGCTCGACGAGATCGATTCGCTCGATTGGCCAGACAAAATTAAGACCATGCAGAAAAACTGGATTGGTCGCAGCGAAGGTGCTGAGATTGATTTCTTGATTAAGGACCACGACGAAACCGTCCGTGTCTTTACGACTCGCCCAGATACGCTCTTTGGCGCGACCTTCCTCGTACTTGCTCCGGAACATCCGCTCATTACGAAGATTACTAGCGAAGACGCTCGCAAAAAGATGACTCAGTATTGCAAAGATGCAATCAAAAAGTCTGAAATTGAACGTCAGGAAAACAAGGAAAAGACAGGTGTCTTTACCGGCGCATATGCAATCAACCCAGTTAACGGCAAAGAAATTCCAATTTGGGTCGCTGATTATGTCCTTAGCGGTTACGGTACCGGTGCAATTATGGCGGTTCCTGCTCACGATGAGCGTGACTACGAATTCGCTGAAAAGTTTGATCTTCCAATCGTGAAGGTTATCGAAAAGCCAGAAGATATCGATGATGATTCGAAGTGTTACCACGGTGAGGGCAAGATGGTCAACTCCGCTCAATTTGACGGTATCGACAGCTCTGATGCTCGTGATGGCATTATTGATTGGCTCGAAACGCAGAAAATCGGCAAAAAGAAGGTTACTTACCGCATGCGTGACTGGCTCATTTCTCGCCAGCGTTACTGGGGTTGCCCAATTCCTATCGCTTACGACAAGAATGGCAAGCCACACGCAATTCCAGAAGATCAGCTTCCGGTTCTTTTGCCAAAGATTGACGATTATAAGCCAGATTCAAGCGGTCGTAGCGCCCTTGCTAAATCCGAAGAGTTCATGAAAGTGACGATTGATGGCGAAGAGATGACACGCGAGACTGATACGCTTGATGGCTATGCCTGCTCTAGCTGGTATCTCTGGCGCTATACCGATCCTCATAATGACAAAGAGGCTTGGAGCAAAGAAAAAGTCAATTATTGGGCTCCTACTGATATTTACTGTGGTGGTGACCATGCCGTAGCGCATTTGCTCTATGTTCGCTTCTGGTGTAAATTCTTTGCCGACGAAGGCTACTTGGACTTCCGCGAGCCAATCAAGAAATTGCTCTATAACGGTTACATTAACGCGCCTGATGGCAAGAAGATGTCGAAGTCTAAGGGTAACGTTATCGATCCGCTCGATGTTATCAATCAGGGCTACGGCGCCGATACTCTCCGTACTTACGAGCTATTCATTGGTCCATATAATATGGACGCCGCTTGGAGCACCGAGGCTATCGGTGGCGTTTATCGCTTTTTGAATCGCTGCTGGACGCTTGTCTTTGATAAAGAAAAACTCAAAGAATCCGCCACGGTCGCGCTTCGCCATAAGACGATCAAGAAAGTTACCGAAGATATTTGCCGCAACAACTTCAATACCGCTGTTGCCGCGATGATGGAATTCGTCAATGAGCTCTATAAATCTGGTGCCGCTGCCGATGACTTGATTGCGCTTGCCAAGATTCTCAAGCCATTCGCTCCGCATCTTGCTTCCGAAATGCTCGAGGAACTCGGTGCTGACGATATCTGGCCAAAGTGGGACAATAGCTTGCTCGTCGATGAATCAGTCGAGATGATTGTCCAAATCAACGGTAAACTCCGCGCTAAGATTCAGATTCCTGCCGAGGACGCTACTGATAAGGCAAAACTTGAAGAATACGCTTTGGCTGACGAAAAAATTAAATCTCTCACTGATGGTAAAGAGATTATCAAAACTATCGTTGTGCCGCAGGGTAAACTCGTCAATATCGTCGTAAAATAGACCATCAAAAAATCTCTGGTAATTATACTGGAGATTTTTTATTGAGTAGTTTCGCGTGGGGCACGCTTAATCAGCTTGGCGTGAAGCACGACGCGTTCGGTACTACTAAAGCAAGTAGACAAAGTTAAGATATTGTCTGTTGGAGCGACGCTGGTCTTAAAATCGTAGCTGCTGCGTTGACGTAGCGCCTCGGCGAAGCGGCCGAATTCTTCGTTGTTTGCGAAAGTGGTCTGAATATAGTCATTCGTCACGGGTATTTTATAGACACTAAATACTTGCCATAGTGCGCTCTCTTTTTTATTGGCTGTTCTAATAGTGTAATTATTAGGATTTGTGAGCCAGCCGCTGGTCAGAATATTACGCAAAGTACCAAACATCGTCGCATCGTAGCGGCCATGCGCATAGAGAATCAGGTTGCGATCTGTGCCGTCGGTGTGATTGCGAAAATCAGCAAAGACCCAGCCGGCTTTGCTGTAGCTTTTGTCAAAAGAGTGATTAAGGTAAAAATCATTATTACTCGTAGAGACGAACGGGTAGTTGATATTAGTGCCACTTACTTGCACCCAGCCGCTTGTTTCGTTATTAATCTTTTTTAAATCGTCGAAATTTACATCGATGAGCTTCATCTTGATGTAGTTCCAGTATGGCGTGTTAGGTGGCTCATTGCTGGCGACGGTCTCAGTAGTATCCGCATCGTCCACCTCTTGAACCTTAGCGGTCTGCTCGATTATCTCGGTCTGTTCTATCGTCTTATTTGAATCAATTTTCCACTCAATAATCTTGTATCCAGAATAGCCGATACCGCATAGACAAATCAGTGCAATAATGCAGCTGATGACAGTGCGAACGCGACTTTTACCTCTCTGGATTTTCATAATAATCATTATAGCATAAACGCTTTTGCTTCACGTTTTTATAACTTGTAATATCTTTAAAAATATAGTAATATATAGAACAAGTATCTATCATTAAATAAAAGGAGCATTTTTACATGCCTGAACCAAAAAAGCAGAGCAGCCCTCGTAAGACCGGCCTTCGCCGCAGTCATTTGCGCCTAAAGCTCGCTCGTAGTGTTAACAAGCATTCGCCAGTCAAGGCGTTTGAGACCGCTAAAAAGACCCCAAATCTCAAGATTAAAGCGGCAAAAAAGACAACAAAGAAAACTGACAAAAAAGACAAATAAATAGGGAGGCAAATTGTGGCAAGTAATCGACATCTCGGCAGAATTATCACGCTCCAGAGTCTTTATGAATATGAATTCAGGAGCAAGGCGGGCGACGCCACGGCCGACATCGATAGTATCGTCGCAAAGAATATTGAACCCTACGCCAAAGCCCTAGGGGACGTGGATTTTGTCCATGACCTCGCACATGGTGTTTTTGATGAAATGGAGCAGCTGGACAAAGAACTTCAGCCAATGGCTCCAGAATGGCCAATTTCTAGTATTTCCTCAATTGATCGCAACGTCTTGAGGATTGGGCTTTTTGAACTTACGCGCCGTAAAGATTCGGTGCCACCAAAGGTAGCAATTAATGAAGCTGTAGAGCTTGCCAAGGCCTTTGGTTCTGAGAATTCATCTAAGTTCATTAATGGCGTACTTGGTACTGCTTACCGAAATATCGGTGGAGAGGAACAACCAAAGCATGCAGAACAAGAAAAATCAGAGACCGCAGCGCAACCAGAAACGTCCGAACCAGCAAAAGAAGACAAATAGTCGCGCTAGCAGGCGTAATGCGCCGCGTGCTCCGAAACAGCGTAATGGCTACAAAGTGCCAGAAGCGCTCCCAACCCAGAACTACAAAGAGCCTATCCACGAGAAGCTCCGTCAGGTAGTTCTGCGCAAAAAACCAGAGATTAAAGAAATCGTGCGCGAACCAACCGCAGGCGGTATCGTATTTCGCATGACTTCAGATAATCGCGATATCGAAATTTTGTTGATCCAAGATAGTAAAAACCGTTGGACTATTCCAAAAGGCCACATCGAACCGGGCGAAACCGCAAAACAAACTGCCGTCCGCGAGATTGGCGAAGAATCTGGTCTAAAAAATGTCGAGGTTCTATCTTGGCTTGGTAAAATACACTTCAAGTATCGCCGCCTAGAGAAACTCGTCCTTATGACCACTCAGGTTTACTTGGTTCAGTCGCTAGATAAAAACGAGCGCCCAACCAAGGAAAAATGGATGAATGGCATCCGCTGGTTTAGTTTTGCGGACGCGCTTGATGCAATCGAATACGCAGATATTGAAAAATTAATGTTAATTGCAAAAAAGAAAATCCGTAGTGGGGATTTGTAAATGAATAAAGAGCAAATCGATGCTTACCGAGATTTTGCCAAAGAAAAGCTCGGCTTCGAATTTAAGAATATTGATCTATTGATTACGGCTCTCACGCACCGTTCCTATGTTAACGAACACAGAGCGACAGTAACAGAGCATAACGAACGCCTAGAATTCCTCGGCGATGCCGTGCTGGAATTAGTTACCTCAGACTTCTTGTTTAAGAATTATGAGCAGCCGGAGGGTATTATGACCTCTTGGCGTGCCGCTCTCGTCAATACCGAGGCAAACGCTGCCGCTGCCGAATCACTAGGTTACGGTCCGCTTGTTCGCCTCAGTAAAGGTGAAAAGAATGGCTCCGAGCGTGCTCGCCATGCGATTATGGCGGACTGCTATGAGGCAATCATCGGCGCTATTTATCTCGATCAGGGCTATAAAGCCGCTTCCGATTTTATCTATAAAAACAGCCTAACTAAGATGGATGAAATACTTGAAACCGAATCTTGGCGCGATTCTAAATCTTATCTCCAGGAGCTCGTTCAGCATCTTGAGGGCACGACGCCGGATTATGTCGTCATGAAGGAAGAAGGTCCTGACCATGACAAAAAGTTCACTCTAGCCGTCTATGTTCGCGGAAAACTAAAAGCAACCGCAACTGGCCACAGCAAACAAGAGGCTCAGGTTAAGGCGGCTGGCGAAGCTATCCGCAAATATAAAAAAGAACACCCGGAAATTTTCCAGTCTACGAACGGTGTTTCTGTCTTGCAAAAAGACGCAAAATAAGATATAATTATTTCTAGTCAAATTAATTTAAGGAGTATTATGCTTGCGATTCGCTTACAGCGTAATGGCCGAAAAGCTTTACCGCTTTATCGGATAGTCGTCCAAGAAGCGCAACGTCACCCTCTTTCGGGTCGTATCGTCGCTCAGGTCGGCAGCTACAACCCACATACCAAAGCTACTGTTCTTGACAAGGCTGAGGTAGAAAAATATCTCAAGAACGGTGCACAGCCATCTGGCCGCGTTGTCCGTATCTTGGTCAAGGAAGGTATCAAGATGCCAAAATGGGTCAAGATGCCACTTGAAAAGAAGGCAACTGCAAAACATGCAGACAAACTTCGCAAAAACCAGCCAAAGGAGGAAACTCCTGCTGAGGCTCCAGCTGAGGAAGCTACCGAAGCTCCAGCAGAGGCTTAAAAGCACAAACGAAAATATCTGGCAAAAATGCCAGATATTTTTTATACTAGGTATATAACTTAACAAATGGAGAAAACATGTCCACAATTGACCAACAGTTTGTAGAGTATATCGTAAAGACTCTTGTAAACAATCCAGACAAAGTTCAGATTGACCGTACAATTGACGAGAAAGGCGTTCTTCTCAACCTTGAAGTTGATCCAGAAGATGTTGGCCGCATTATTGGCCGCCGTGGCGCAACCGCACAGAGCATCCGTACGCTCCTTCGTGCTCTTGGCACCAAGAATGACGCTCGCTACAACCTCAAAATCGTAAACAATGACGATTACGAACCAGCTGCAAAGAGCGACACTCCAGCTGAAAAAGACGAAGAATCTGCAGAAGAACCAGAGGCTAAAGAAGATACTATCGAAGAAGTAGATGATGCTCCAGTCGAGGAAGGCAGCGAACTTGCAAAAAAGACCCGCGCAGAGCTTGCAGATTTAGACGATCTTGATATATAATACTGTTAATGCTTTTGAAGAATAGAGCATAAAGCTAACTGCGAGTTAGTGAACACATAAATAGTTGAGAGCTTATATGTTCAAAAAACCACCTTGTGCACGGGTGGTTTTTTGGTCGCCGCAGTTTCCGTACCTTCCATCCTAAGCTCCATAGGAAGAACGTCGTCGAGCCATCCCGTCGTCACGGGTGGCTCGCTCCTCACGCTCGGTCGTAGCCTGCGCGAGCTTCCTAAGAAGCTTAGGATTCCAGCACTCGAGTTTTTATTGCTGTGGCTTTTTGTTGCTTTTAACCAACTGCCAGGCAACGAAGGCGATCAGACCTACGCCGATTAGGAGTAGCCAGATGCTGCTTGGGCCATCAGTTAGCTCGAGTGTCGCAATCACGGATAGTACGATTGCTGTGATTATTAGCCATTTACGTTTTGTAAAGATGCCAGCTAGCATTAATGCGACTTGTTCTAGGATAAACACGATTGACCAGAGATAATTCTTTTCTTCACTGTAGGCCATTGCGATAACGAATAACGGCAACGTTAGGGCGAGATAACCAAGCAGAATTCTCGGTCCAACTGTTTCTTTGCGTTCTCTGACGAAGCCAAAAGTTAGAAGTGGCAAAGCAATCATATGGACGCGGACCACATTTAGCGCCATCGTTGTATTGTTGTAGAAATCGTAGGTACTCTTATGATTTAGGCTGCCAATCAACGAAGCAATCGAGCAGGCGCCAAGATAAGTTGCTGCCTCGAGTAGATTTACACGCTTTGTGATGCCGGCAACGAGCGCCAAATCAGCTGCGGCGGCGAGCCAGCCAGCACAAGCCCATCCTTCAGCGAAGGTTACGAAGACACAGGCGGCGTTACCAATAATGAGCGTGGCGATCATCAGGCCGGAACTATATTTTGACTGAGATTTGCTGTAGGATAGACCAGCGTAAATCGTGATAAAGATTAGGGTTAGAACTGCGTAAATTGCGAAGAAAATCCAGCCGTTCCAGACCGGGCTAGCGAGGCGCAAGCCAATTTCTAACGAGATAAACATACAGGCCAGGAAACTTGCGATGCTCCAGCGCGCATCCTTGTTGCGGAGGCTAATTGCTAGACCAAGAATACCTGTGACTGCTGCTAATGAAATATAGGTAATGATGCGCGGCGTATCTTCAAGATTTGCGCAGAAGATAGATGTCGCGAAGATACCGATTAGGGAATAGATAAGCATTCCACGCTCGGCGCGTTTTTCTTCGTCGTTGCGCTGTGGCAAGAATAGCGACAAAATCGTCTGAACTAGAGAGGTCGAAAGCCATACAATTGCCATCGTTAAGCTTGGTGCTACTCCGTTTGTAGTGGAAGCTGATAATGAGTAGTTTGTAATATCGGCAAATAATGAAACGACGAATAGTTGAGCAAAGAGGCGTAGTGCTGTGAGGCTGTCGCGCTTTCTGTCTCCTAGGAAGCGGATGAGACCATTTACGGTAGCTAGTGATCCAATCGCGGTTCTGAGCGCCGGGCACTCGCGACCGATATTACTCGAGAACAGCATTAAGACTGCAATAATTGCGACGGCTGGCGTGATAAATTCAGCGACGAACTTAGTTGCTTTACGGAAGGCGACAGGAAGCCATTTGACACGGAAAGACCAGCAGATGTTTGGCAAAATAGTGGCGATTAGTGGCCAGACAAAGAAGAAATAAGGGGCTACTTCGGTTTTGCTTGCGTCGTCAATTACGCCGCCAACGGCCCATCCGGCAAAGATTAGCCAGAAATAACTTAGCCAGCCCGCAATGCGGCTTTCGATAATGAAGGTTGCGCATAGTGAGGAGAAGAAGGAGAATATCGAGCAAATCATGAGCGATAAGTCGCTAGTGAGGCCTGCGCCCTGAAAAGCGTAATACCAGATCGGGAATAAAACTAAGCCAGTATAAGTAAACGCGACCGCAACTGGCTGAAGATAATCCACGGTCTTATATAGAATCAAGCCGGCGCCGTAAACAAGGAGGGTTACTATGATAAGAATAGCCGGCATTACGGTTGGCGCGTCCTTTGCTAGGAGTAGCATTGAACCGGCAATAAAGAAACTACCGACATATAATAATATATTGAAACGTTTGTTTTTCTCGTACTCATCTTGAGCGGCCTGTGCGTCGTCCATTAGGACCTCGCCTGGCTTAACGCGGCCTGCGACGGTCTTTTTGCCGCTAGAGCGCACAATTAGCGATACTATTAGCGCAATCAAAACGATTGGCCAGATGGCATGAATTAGGCTTACAAAGCCAAAAATGCCGTAACCGAATGGATACATTCTTAACCTCCTATATTGCTTATATTTTAGCACAAAAAATACCCTTGTATTACTTGCATTTTTTTGCTAAAATTTTAAGTTAAGAAGTAGTGTGCTTTGATTTTTTGCAGGTTCGCTCCGGCAATGCGAATCTCGATCAAAAGCGGTATTCTTCCGGCCAAAGATATCAACACTAAAAACAGCGAGGAAATGTGGCAAAGTCTACAAATACTGTAAGTAGTGGTAGCCGTGTGCAGTTCACAGAAGGCGACCAAGTTCTTCCAATACCAAATCTAACCGAGCATCAGACCAAATCCTGGAAGGAATTCGTGGATTTCGGTTTGCAGGAAGTCTTTAACGAGCTCAACCCAATCGATGACTATACTGGTCAGAAGATGAGCCTCCGTTTCAAGGATTATTTCTTCAAAGATCCTATTGAAGACGACCGCACTGCAAAAGATAACCTCACGTCTTATGAGGCTGCTTTGCATGTCAACATTGAGCTCGAAAACAAAGTTACTGGCGAGAAAAAGGAACAGGAGATTTACTTCGGTGATTATCCTTGGATGACTGATCGCGCCAGCTTTATTATTAACGGTACTGAGCGCGTGATTGTTTCTCAGCTCATCCGTTCTGCGGGTGTATTCTTCTCCGCAGATACCGACCATGGCCGTAATTACTACGGTGCCAAGGTTATCCCTGGCCGCGGTGCATGGCTCGAGTTTGAGACCGATACTAAAGGCGTTATCTATGTAAAGATCGATCGCCGCAAAAAGGTCCCAGTCACCACTCTTCTTCGTGCTCTCGGCATGAAAAAGACTGAAATTGTTGCTGCCTTCAAGGAAGCCGACAATGGTGAAATTAAATATATTAATAATACGCTCGACAAAGATCCTGCTAGCAACACTAGCGAAGCTCTCCTTGAGATCTATCGCCGTCTTCGCCCAGGTGATCTAGCAACTGTTGAGAATGCGAAGAGCATGATTGAGCGCACTTTCCACGACTATCGTCGTTATGATTATTCTCGTGTTGGCCGCTACAAGATTAATCAGCGCCTTGGTTTTGACACGCCAAATGATGAAGCTCACCGCACTCTACAGATGGAAGATCTTATCGCAATCATCAGCGAAATCATCCGTCTTAACAACACTCAGGAACCAGCAGATGATATCGACTCGCTTGCAAACCGCCGCGTCAAACTCGTTGGCGAGCTTGTTCAGCGCCAGTTCCGTCTTGGTATGCTTCGCCTTCAGCGCAACATCCTAGACCGTATGTCTATGGCTGATCCTCAGACCGTTACTCCATCTCAGCTCGTCAACTCACGCCCAGTGGTTGCGGCTGTCAAGGAATTCTTCTCTAGCTCTCAGCTTAGTCAGCTCATGGATGAAACTAACCCATTCTCCGAGCTTTCTCATAAGCGCCGTCTGAGCTCTATGGGTCCTGGTGGTCTTACTCGTGAACGCGCCGGCTTCGATGTCCGCGATGCTCACCCAACCCACTATGGTCGTATCTGTACCGTTGAAACCCCAGAAGGTGGTAACGTCGGTCTCGTGCTTAACCTTGCAACTTATGCTCGTATTAACGAGTATGGCTTCATTGAAGCTCCATATCGCGTCGTTAAGGACGGTAAAGTTACCGACGAAATCGTCTACGTAGATGCCGCTGCCGAGGAAAACATGGTTATTGCTGATACCAGCGCTAAACTCGACAAGAACGGCAAATTCGTTGATGAATATGTCTCTGCACGTAAGCACCTCCGCCCAGCTCAGGTTATGGCAAGCGAGGTTACCCATATGGATGCAGTTCATAAAGAGATTCTCGGTGTGGCCGCATCGATGATTCCATTCGTTGAAAAGAACCGCGTCGACCGCTCTTTGATGGCCTGCGCTATGCAGAAACAGGCAGTTCCTCTAATCAAGCCAGAAGCAGCTCTCGTTTCTACTGGTATTGATGCAGAGGTTGCAAAGAACCTTTCTCAGATCGTCTTTGCCGAAGGTGATGGTGAAGTCGTAAAGGCTGACTCCAACTCTGTTGAAGTTAAATATAAGAAAGAAACCAAGACTTACAATCTTATCCACTTCATGAAGACTAACGATGACCGCTGCTATGATGAGCGCACCGTTGTTAAGCGTGGTGACAAGGTTAAATATGGCGATGTCCTTATCGAAGGTGCTTCCATCGATCATGGCGAGCTCGCTCTTGGTAAAAACATGCTCGTTGCCTTCATGCCATGGCGCGGTTACAACATGGACGATGCTATCGTTATCTCCCGCCGCCTCGTTGAAGACGACACTTTGACCAGCATTAACATTCGCGACTTCGATGTTGAGGTTCGTGAGACTAAGCTTGGTCCAGAGCAGGTTACTCGTGATATTCCAAACGTATCTGAAGCTGCTCTTCGCCACCTCGGTGAAGACGGTATCGTCACTGTTGGTTCTGAAGTTAAGAACGGCGATGTTCTCGTCGGTAAGATTACGCCAAAGGGCGAACAGGAGCTTAGCTCTGAGGAGCGCCTCCTGCGCGCAATCTTCGGTGAAAAGGCAAAGGATGTCCGCGATACTTCCGTCCGCATGAACGGTTCTGATGGCGGCAAGGTCGTTGGTGTTCGTGTTTATACCCGCGAACAGGGCAACGAACTCAAGTCCGGCGTCATTATGCAGATCAAGATCTACGTTGCTGAAATGCGCAAGATTAGCGTCGGCGATAAGCTCGCTGGTCGTTACGGTAACAAGGGTGTCGTTGCACGTATTCTCCCAGTTGAGGATATGCCATTTATGGAAGACGGTACTCCAGTTGACGTTCTCTTGAACCCAATGGGTGTGCCTTCCCGTATGAACCTCGGTCAGCTTTATGAAACTCACCTTGGTATGGCAGCTCGCGCACTTGGTTACAAAGTTACTACCCCATCCTTCAACTCTGTCCCAGACGAGGTTATCTCCCAGGAGCTCAAGAAGGCTGGTTACGAAACTGATGGTCGCGTAAAGCTTTACGATGGTCTCACTGGTGAACCATTCGAAGAACGCATTACTGTCGGTGTTATGTATATGCTCAAGCTCCACCATATGGTTGCGGACAAGATTCACGCCCGCTCTACTGGTCCATACACTATGGTTACCCAGCAGCCACTCGGTGGTAAGGCTCAGAACGGTGGTCAGCGCTTCGGTGAGATGGAGGTGTGGACCCTTGAGGCTTACGGTGCAGCATCTACTCTCCAGGAAATGCTTACCATCAAGTCTGATGACGTCTATGGTCGTGCAAAGGCTTACGAATCCATTATCAAGAACGAGCCAATCGAAGGTCCAAAGCTTCCAGAAGGCTTCAACGTCTTGGTTAAGGAGCTTCAGGGTCTCGGTCTTAAGGTTGACCTTCTCGATAACGGTGACGCAAAAGATGCTGACCGCGTAATTGAGAAAGCCACCGAAGAAGTAGAACGTATGCGCGATGATTCCGTTATCTACGCAAATACTGAAAACGGTAATCCACCAGATGATCTTGATGATGAAGATGCCGAAGGCTTCGAGACTGTCGATAGCGAAGGCAACATCGAAGAGGAATTTGATGAAGAAATTTCCGAAGAGGATGACGATACAATAACTGATTTAGGGGAGGACCTATAATATGGCTTGGCAAGACAACTTTATTAGCGCCAACGATTTCGACTCTATTCGCCTCTCCGTTGCCAGCGAGGAAGACATCCTCAACTGGAGCTACGGTGAAGTTCTAAAGCCGGAAACGATTAACTACCGCACGCAGAAACCAGAACGCGACGGTCTGTTCTGTGAGCGCATCTTCGGACCAGTAAAGGATATTAATCCTAACGATCCAAAACTCAAAGGCGTTCGCTCCCGCGAAGCCGCAGTCGACAAAGAGGGCAACCTCGTCACGAAGAGTATCACTCGTCGTGAGCGCATGGGCCACATCTCTCTCGCTGCACCTGTCGCACACATTTGGTTTATGCGCGGTACTCCATCCGCACTTAGCCTTTTGCTCGATATTACTGTAAAGAATATTGAAAAAGTTACTTACTTTGCAGCATACGTAATCATCGATGCTGACAAAGAAGCTATCGACAAGCGCATCGAGGATCTCGAAGCTACTACCGATGCTGCTCGCCAGGCAATTGCTGCTCGCTACGCCGAGGAAAGCAAAGCTGAGGGCGCAGACGTTAAGGCTCTCGCAGAAGCTCAGACTAAGGAGCTTGCAGAACTCGAAGAAAATTACACTCACGAAAAGACCATTCTTAATGGCTTCAACAAGGGTGCAGTTATCTCTGAAGTTGATTACCGCAACCTCGAAGACGAAGATAAGGGCTACGAAGATCTTATCACTGTCGAGATGGGTGCAAGTGGTATCGAAAAGCTTCTCAAGGAAATCGACCTTGACAAGCTAATCGACGAACTTCACGCTGAGGCTGAGGAATCTAAGGGTCAGAAGCAGAAGAAGATCATGAAGCGCCTCAAGATTCTAGAGGGCATGCAGTCTGCCGGCATCAAGCCAACTGATCTCATCTTGAACGTTATCCCAGTCATTCCTCCAGATCTACGCCCAATGATTTCGCTCGCTGGTGGTCGCTTCGCAACCTCCGATTTGAACGATCTTTATCGCCGCGTTATCAACCGTAACAACCGTTTGAAGAAACTCATCGACCTTAACGCTCCAGAAGTTATCTGCCGCAACGAAAAGCGCATGCTTCAGGAAGCTGTTGATGCTCTTATCGACAACAACGCTAGCCGTGGTGGTCGCGCAGCTGCATCTCAGAATGGTCGCCGCAAGTTGAAGAGTCTTTCCGACCTCCTCAAAGGTAAGCAGGGCCGCTTCCGCCAGAACCTTCTCGGTAAGCGTGTCGACTACTCTGGCCGCTCCGTTATCGTCGTCGGTCCAGAACTCCGCATTAATCAGTGTGGTCTTCCAAAGCAGATGGCACTTGAGCTCTTCAAGCCATTCGTTATCTCTTGGTTGATCTCTCATGAGCATGCAAATAACATTCGTTCCGCTTCTCGCTTGATTGAGCAGGGCGAAACCATCGTTTGGGATGCACTTGATGAGGTTATTGAAGGTAAGTACGTTCTTCTTAACCGCGCACCATCCCTCCACCGTCTTTCTGTTCAGGCCTTCCAGCCAAAGCTCGTTGACGGTAAGGCAATTCAGCTCCATCCGCTCGTCGCTAACGGTTTCAACGCCGACTACGATGGTGACCAGATGGCTGTCCACCTTCCACTTTCCACTGAGGCACAGGCTGAGGCTCGCGAACTCATGGCAGCAGGTAAGAACCTCTTGAAGCCAGCTGATGGCGCTCCAGTTCTTTCTATTACTCAGGATGTCGTGCTTGGTAGCTACTACCTCACCTACGACAAGCCATCCGCACAGAGCGAACGCAAGACTTACACTAGCGTTTACGAAGCTGAGCTTGCTTACGATATGGGTCTCATCCAACTTCAGACTCCTATCCGTGTTCATACGATGAGCGAAAAGCGTGATACTACCCTCGGTCGCGTCTTCTTCAACGAAGCTGTCACCAAGGCTATCCGCGAGGGTCTCGCTCTCAGCACCAATCTCACCCCAGAAGAAATTGAGGAAAAGATTAAGGCTGATTACAAGTATGACAACGAAGTTCAGAACAGCAAGCATCTCAAGAAGGTCATGGCAAACATTCTCGACAAGTTTGGCGACGAAGTTGCTGTCCAGACCGCAGATGCTATCAAGGATCTCTCCTTCAAGTACGAAACTGTTGCAGGTATCTCCACTTCTAAGGACGACTACCCAGACTACCCAGAGGTAGAAGGTATGATCGCCGAAGGTGAAGGTAAGGCTGCTGATATCGCTGGTCAGTTTGATGACGGCCTCCTCACCGAGGAAGAGCGCTACCGCCTCACCGTTGATGCATGGCGCCAGGTCGACAACAAGATTGCGCAACACGTTAAGGATAACCTTGCTGGTCTCGATACGAACATTTCTATCATGACCAACTCTGGTGCTCGTGGTTCCGCAGGTAACATTAAGCTTGCTTCCGCTACGATTGGTATCCAGGTGGACGTGAACAACCGTGAGATCGAGCTTCCAGTTAAGTCTTCCTTTAAGAAGGGTCTTTCCACGCTTGAATCCTTCATTGCAACCCGCGGTGCACGTCAGGGCCAGGTGTCTACTGCACTTCGTACTGCAGACTCTGGTTATCTAACCCGCCGTCTCGTCGATGTGTCTCAGGATGTCTTTACGGTTGAAACCGAAGCTCCAGATCCAGGCTTCCGCATCTATAAGAGTGAAACTGAAGAAACTGGTATCGGCTTCGCAGATCGTATCTATGGTCGCTACAGCGCTGAAGCAGTTGAGAAGTATGGTCTCGAAGCAGATCAGCTCATTAGTCACGAAATGGCCGCTCAGCTTGAAGCAGACGATGAAATTGATAGCCTTAAGATTCAGAGTATTCTTACAACCGAATGCGCTGATGGTGTTCCACGCAAGGCTTACGGTATTGATATGTCTACCCGCCAGCCAGTAGCATTCCACGAACCAGTTGGCGTTATCGCTGCTCAGTCCGTCGGTGAGCCTGGTACTCAGCTTACGCTCGATACCAAGCACTCTTCCGGTCAGGCAGGTTCTGGTGCTATCTCCCGTGGTCTTCCGCGCGTTGAGGAGCTTCTCGAGGCTCGTACTCCTAAGGGTCAGGCCTTCATCGCAACGACTGCCGGTCTTGTCTCTACTTGGGAAGAGGGCCGCTACAATATCGTTCAGGTTACTCCAGAAGCTGGCAAGACAGAGCACTTCGCTCTTGATGGCCGCAAAGCTAAGGTCAAAGACGGCGCAGCTGTTAAAACCGGCGCAGTTATCGCAAGCAAGTCTAAGGGTGCAGATCCAATCATCGCTCCATTTGACGGCATTGCAGAGCTAACCGAAGGCGAAATCATTCTCGTCGCCAACGCAGGTTCCCCAGTTAAGGTTTCTGTCCCACAGGATTTCGCTTTGACTGTCAAAGATGGTGACCATGTTGAGCCAGGCGATCGCCTCTCCGAAGGTTCTTTGAACCTCCAGGATCTCATGAAGTACAAGGGCATTGAAGCAACCGAGCGCTATATCCTTAACGATATTCTCGCTATCTACGCTGCTCAGGGTCATGAAATCTCCGCAAAGCATCTTGAGGTTATTATCCGCCAGATGTTCTCTCGCGTCATGATTGAAGAGCCAGGCGACACCGAGTTTATTACTGGCGATATCGTCTCTCGCGCAGCTGTTGCTGAAGCTAATGCTAAGGCAGAGGCAGAAGGCAAGAAGCCTGCAACCTTCGAGCAAATGCTCCTCGGTATTTCCAAGGTCTCTATCTACTCCGACTCCTTCTTGTCGGCAGCATCCTTCCAGGATACGACTCGCGTTCTTATCTCCAGCGCCATCTCCGGTCGTGTTGATCACCTCCGTGGCCTCAAGGAGAACGTCATTATCGGTCGCAAGATTCCTGTAGGTACTGGTGTTGAGTCTCTTGCTCAGTACACTGGTAGCGAAGATGAGCCTACCGAATCCGAAATTGAAGAAGCTATTGAAAATATCTAATCAGTTTCGGCAAACAGAAAGCTTCCGTTACTTTAGCGGAAGCTTTTTGTGGTAAAATATAAAGAGATATATAGTGGAGAAATTAAATGGAAGATTTTGGTTATCTGCGAGACGGCGATGTCTACCTAGATTCCGCCTGCCAATCCCTGCGCCCGCAACCAGTCATTGATGCTCTGAATCGTTATTATACGGAGCATAATTCTTGTGGTGAGCGCGTAAAGTACGCCTGGGGCCGCAAAACGGATGAACTCGTTGAGGATACGCGCGCAGCGATCCTAAAGTATTTGAAATTGAAGAGCAAGGATTATTCCGTATCCTTTACGCTAAACACGACTTACGGCATTAACCTTCTTTTACAGCAGTTCAAAAAGGGCATCTTTAAGAAGGTAATGACCTCTGATATTGAACATAATTCTCCATTTCTCGCTACAATTACTTTTTCGAAACGTTATGGCGTCCCACGCGAAGTGATGGTTCGCGAACGTGACGGCTCCATTAATCTAGACAACTATGATTTCTCCAATGCACTTGTTGTTGTAAACTGCGCTTCTAATATTGACGGTCGCAAGCTAAATAACCTAAGGGATCTGGTTAAAAAGGTTCATAAGCAGGGCGGCGTAATCATTGTTGACGCGGCGCAGGCTTTGGCGCATTCTTCTGATATTCTCGAAAAAACTGAAGCAGACGCTATTTGTGGCTCCGCACATAAAATGTATGGTCCGTCCCTTGGCGTTATGATTGTCCGCCGCGATTTGTTTAGTAAGATCGAGACGAGCTTTATTGGCGGTGGTATGGTTGATGACGTAGATAAGGAAAGTTATCAGCTCTCCGCAGACTCACCAAACCATGCCTATACAAAGTTTGAATCTGGCTTGCAGGCTTGGGGCGAAATTGTTGCCTTTGGCGAGGCGATAAAGTGGCTCGCGAGTCGCAGCAAAGCAGATAAAAAGAACCTCGCCGAGTGTGCACAGCGTCTCTATGATTTCTTAAAATCTCAGCCAAAGGTTCATCTCGTGAATGAAGAACCGAATCCAACCATGTCTTTCTATATCGAAGGTCTCGATAGTCATATGCTCGGCGCAGCACTCAGCAATGAGGGAATTATGGCACGCACGGGTTATTTCTGTGTTCATTATTATCTCGATCATGTCATGCATTATCCTCCGCTAATTCGCTTCTCGTTCGGTTATCATATTCGCCCAGCGGATATTGATAAAACAATCAGTGTTCTTGAAAGGATTTTGGGCTAATGGTCTGTATTGCGGCATTTATTATCCTTTGTTTGATGTCCGTCGTAGTCGGCTTTTTGTCGATTTTCCGTCGCGACATTGGTAAGCGTTGGTGGAAGACTTTCAAAAAAGCTTGGGGCTGTGTCGGTAAACGCGTAACGCTCCAAAAGTGCGAAACCGGCTTTAAGGAAGATATCAAGAACTCAATTCTTAGTAAAGTAATCGTAAAGAAACCAAAACTCGTTAAGCCGATTTCGGTCGGTCTTGAAGTTGGCTCGGTGCTCATTGTATTAATTACGGTTTGGTCACTCGTAGAGGGCGCAAAAGCTGGCTTAGCACTCTGGTCGCTCGGCACTTGTAATGTTCAGCGTCCGGAAGCTTGCTCGCTCGGCGCAGAGGCATGTAGTATCGATGGCGGCTCTGGTCCGCAGAATCCAATCGAGGCAGTTGGCTACTGGTTCTCCGACTGGGGTGAAATATTTTCCGCAATCCCAGACAAGTTCCGCGATTGGGATAATGAAAATCTTGATTTCGCTGGCATCATTGTTAATGATAATGATGGTAAGCGCGCGATTGATATTTTCGATCCGGGTTGTATTGTTTGCTTGCAATCCTATCGCACACAGAAGGAAACTGGCTTCTTTGATAAAAATAAAGTTACGCTCGTTCCGTTCCCAATTCAGGACGGTGATGGTAACTTTAAGTATACGAATTCGAAACTTATCGTTCAGTACGTTTTCGCAGTATCAAAGAATGATAAGCAAAATGCACTAAAGATTATTGATCGTATCTTCATGGAGAAGAACGAGGATAATAAGCCATATCAAACGCTTTTCAACGATTACTATTCCGCAGAAGAAGCAGAGAATGAACTGCAGAAGTGGCTAGAGGAATTCGGCTACGACGAAGCGAAGCGCGAGGAAATCAAGAAAGAGTCGCGCTCGGATGAAATTGAGGGTTACATTGCTAAAAATAATGATATTGTCGTGAACAATATCCACGCAAAGGGCATCCCTACAATGATTTATAACGGTAATAAGCATACGGGAGAGTATAAGGAAAATTAATATGTTGTTATATCAAGCATTTTGGTTAGGTTTGACGCAAGGTTTAACGGAATTCATTCCAGTTTCTAGCTCTGGGCACCTTGAAGTAATGCAGCAAATTCTCGGTGGACGAAGTGCGGACTTCCATCTTTTCCTAGAATTTATTAATCTTGGTACGCTTCTCGCGCTCTTGATTTACTACCGCAAACGCATTTGGGGTATCCTCGTGGATATTTTCAAAAACCACAACTTTAAGCTCGCAATCAATGTTATTATCACAACTATTCCAGCTGTAATTGCCGGTATATTGCTGTCTGATGTAATCGAGAGCAACTGGTTCTTCTCGAATATGATCGTGATTGCTTGTGCGATGGCGCTAATCGGTATCGCAATGCTAGCAATCGAACGCTTGCCAAAGATGAAAAAGCTGAAAGATGAGAACCAGCTCACGAAGCCGCGTGCTTTGCTAATTGGTCTCGCGCAGTGCGTCGCGCTTATTCCAGGCACTTCGCGTTCTGGTTCTACGATCGTTGCTGGTCGTATGGTCGGTCTCGATAGCAAATCTGCCGCGGATTATTCCTTCCTTGCAAGCATTCCAATTATGTTCGGCGTGATGGTAAAGAGCATGATTTCTAGCTCTTCGCGTGAATATATCGCAGCAAACTGGCAGATGCTAGCATTCTCTAACTTCGTCGCCTTTGTTTCCGGCCTTGCGGCGATCTACTTCGTGATGAAATATTTGCGCAAGAAAAACTCGCTCAAACCATTTGGCATTTACCGTGTCGTTCTCGCGGCGATTATCATTGTATTTGAGCTCCTACGCTAGCGTTCGCTATTGACAATGTGGTAAAATATTGTTGTGAATATAGATAAGATTCGTAATTTTTGCATCATTGCGCACATCGACCACGGTAAGTCTACGCTTGCTGATCGCATGCTTGAAATAACCGGCACGGTTGAAAAGCGCGAGATGAAGTCGCAGCTCCTAGACTCCATGGAATTGGAGCGTGAAAAGGGCATTACAATTAAGCTCACGCCTGCTCACATGCAGTATAAGGGCTACATTTTGAATCTTATCGATACGCCAGGTCACGTCGACTTTTCCTATGAGGTTTCCCGTAGCCTTCAGGCGGTTGAGGGTGCAATTCTTGTTGTTGATGCAACGCAGGGCATTCAGGCGCAGACCTTGGCGAACGTGTATCTTGCGTTAGAACAAGATCTAAAAATTATTCCAGTAATTAACAAAATAGATTTACCGGCTAGTGACGTTCCGCGCGTTTCGGCGGAGATTATGAATTTGCTCGGCTGCGATGAGTCGGAAATTATTAAAGTGTCCGCAAAGACTGGCGAGAACGTCGACCAGGTACTTGATGCAATTATTGAACGCGTGCCAGCTCCGGCAAAGAGCGACTCTGGCGAGTTGAAGGCGCTAATCTTTGATTCTTACTTCGACGATTATCGCGGCGTTGTGCTCTATGTTCGTATTTTTGAAGGTAATTTGCCAAAGAATGCGAATATTCGCATGATGGCAACCGGCTCAAATGATATCGCGTTGGAAGTTGGTGTTTTGAATCCAAAAATGTCTCCACGCACCGAGCTAACTACGGGTGAAATTGGCTATATTGTCACGAACCTAAAGGCTACCCGTGAGGCAAAAGTTGGCGATACTGTTACGCTTGCAAAGGCGCCAGCAAAGGAAGCGTTGCCTGGCTATAAAAACGTCCGTCCGTTTGTATATGCCGGTTTCTTCCCAGTTAGTAATGATCAGTATAAAGACTTAAAAGAAGCGCTTGAGAAGTTGGCGCTGAGCGACTCCGCACTTCAATTCGAGCCGGAGAATTCGCCAGTGCTAGGCTTTGGCCTTCGCATTGGTTTTCTCGGCCTACTCCATATGGATATTATTCGCGAACGCTTGGAACGCGAGTTTAAACTAGATTTGATTGTCACGAATCCTTCCACGGATTATCATGTGACTTTGACTGACGGGGAAGAATTAGATATTCGCTCCGCTTCCGACTTGCCGGACGTTAGTCGCGTCGCCGAGATTCGCGAGCCATGGGCAAAAGGCGAAATTATTACGCCAAAAGAATATATTGGCTCAATTTTGGAACTCATTGTTAGCAAGCGCGGTATCCAGAAGAATATTTCTTACATCGATACGCGTGCGCTCATTGATTTTGAGGCGCCGATGGCGAACCTGCTTACCGATTTCTATGATCAGCTAAAGTCTGCGACGAGCGGATATGCTTCGTTTAACTATGAACTTGGCGGCTACCAAGCAGAAGATCTAGTTCGCATTGATTTCTTAGTCGCTGGCGAGCGTATTGATGCACTAAGCGTGATGGCACACCGCAGCGAAGCAGACGGCATTGGCCGCGCCGTTACGAAGAAACTCAAAGAGGTTATTCCGCGCCAGAACTTTGAGGTTGCACTCCAAGCAGCAATTGGCGCTCGCATTATTTCGCGCGAGACGCTTGGCGCCTATCGTAAGGATGTTACGGTAAAAATTCACACGGGTGACCGCGACCGTAAAGCAAAACTTGTCGAGAAACAAAAACGCGGTAAGGCGCGCATGAAACGCTTCGGAAAAGTAGATATTCCAAGCGACGCCTTTACCGTAATGTTGAAACGCGATAATTAATTCTTGTTTGCGAAATTATAAAGCTCATCGATAACCGAAGCGAATACTGCCTCGCGATCGCCGGTGCCATGAACTGGGATGAGTAAACCGTTGCTGCGATAAGTTTCAATTACCGGCATTGTCTTTTCGATGAATTCCTTGATGCGGTTATCGAGAATGGATTGTTCGCGGTCATCGCTACGTTCGCCGCGGTCGCCTAAGGCGCGTGCAGCTTCCCAGCGTTTCTTTGCTTCGTCCTCAGAAATATTCAACAAAACAACAGCTTTGATTTCATGATTACCGGCGGCTGCAGCGGCCATAATGTCATATTCCTCGCCTTCCCAGCGGCCAACGCTACTGAGTACAAGTGGGAAGTTAGCGAGCTCTTCGCGGCTAAAATACGGCATAATGATGCGACGAAAAGTGTCAGTCGGCGCCAAATTACCGGCGGCAAGTTCCTTAGCGAGTTCCTTGTCTTCCTTTTCGGCAGCACGCAAAATCAAGCCTGAGCTGAGGAATTTTGCGCCAAGCAATTCCGCGAGTCGTAGACCAACGGTATCTTTGCCAGAAAATGGCAGACCAAATACATTAATACTTCCAGTGCCCAACCATGCTTTGATTTTCTCGATTTTTTCGTCCATGCTTACTCCGTTTATGCTAATATTGTATCATGGACGACAATAATAAGAATCCGCAAGATGATCTATCAATTATAGATAAGGTGATTCAGAACAATCCTTTCGTGAAGCCTGGTCAGGCTCAGTATCAGAATGTTCAGACTCAAAGTGTCGTTCAATCTACGCGTGAAGAAGCGGATGCGCAGCTCGCAGCAATCAATGCACAGCAGGCGGAAATTCAGCGTCAGCAGAAAATTGCCGAAGATGCTATGAAGGCAAAACGCCTCGCGTTATATATTGGCGTCGGTGTTCTATTCGCCGTGATTCTCGCCGCATTGGTTTGGGTTATCGTGAATGCGGTTATTGCAAGCCAGCGCACGGTAGTGCCGGTAGATGTCGAAACGCCAGATGGGCCTACTGCGACTGGTCGTGTTGAAGGTTACAAATGTAAAGAAACGAAGTGCGAAAAAGTCGCCGAAATTGACAGTGATACGATTCTAGTTCGCGATGGCAGTCAGTTCTACATTTATGTGAAAACCAGCAAAGCAACCACATTAACTGCAATCCCTTCGAACGAATATCACTCGATTGATATCTTTAAGTGGGCAGGCGAAAACTATGCTGTGCTTGATCCTGAATCCGGTCAGTCGGCATTGTTCAACGTTGCGAAGAACCGCCAGGTGACAGAGTTCTCGTACGACGAGTTCTATACCGATATCAAGGCTGACATTTATAAAGATATGACTGCTTTCGAGAAGAGTTATATTATCGCGAAGAGTAGCGGCTCCTATCGTCTCATCGACTTGTCTTCTGGCGCCGAAAAACTACGCGCTAACAAGAAAGTATTCGTTTATGATAAGTATTTCTTCGGCTACGAAAATGACAATAGTATTCATGTATATGACGCAAATTCGGCGCAGTTTGTAGTAGCCAATTCCGGTTCAAATATCTTCGTTAAAAATAGCTATTTGATTATCATGGATGAGAATGGCGGCCTAAATATCTATACTGCCGACGGTAAGCAGGCCGAATCAAATGACTTCACTAATGAAATTCAGTCTGTCCAGTCGGATAAGAGGTTAACGACCTTTACGAACGACAAGACTTTCTATCATATCCCAGAGAACAAATAGTTAGCAGACCTTGACCTAGAGTGCTAAAAAGCGTAAAATATAGGGCAAGATGACAGATCGCCAAAAAGAGATTTTATTCGCAATTATTGAAGAATATGCAGAGCTCGCCACCCCTGTTGGTTCGGTGACGCTCGCTAAACTTTTTGATTGCTCTTCGGCTACGATTCGTGCCGAAATGGGCAAGCTAGAGCAGATGGGTTACATTATGCAACCGCATACTTCTGCTGGCCGCATTCCAACCGATGCTGGCTATCGCCTCTATGTTAACTCGCTCCAAGAAGAGCCGCTCGTAGAAGAAAATCCAGATCGCACTACCAAGGCGCTCGCTACCCGTATTCAGGCGCAGACGCGCGCAGATTATGCGATTCGTAGCGCCGTAGATAGCCTCGTTGAGCTCACTGGCAACCTAGGTCTTGCGACGATTGGTGATCAGCTATATATTTCTGGTTTTGGCGGCCTCTTTGCTCAGCCAGAGTTTATCCAGAGCGCTCAGGTGCAGGCAGTCGGCAAGTTGCTAGACAATATTAAGCCTTGGCTCCAAGAAGTGCAGCCAAATGAGGCAATCAATGTCTATATTGGCTCGGAAAACCCAGTCGGCAAAGCATCAAATGTTTCACTTGTGATTTCACGTTTTCGATCCCCGTATTCCGATCGTAGCTATATCGGCGTGCTTGGGCCAACGCGGCAATCATATAAAAGGGTAATGTCGCTCGTACGTCATGCGGGCTTAATGTTGGAGGAGATTATTTATGACGAACAAAACTAAAGAAAATTCAGAAGAGCAACCAGCAGCAGAGGATAAGATTGCTGAGCTTACTGCCGATTTGCAACGCACTCGTGCAGACTTTGAGAATTATCGCCGACAAGTTGAAGCACAGAAGCTGCAGTATGGAAACGTTGTAAAAAACACAACAGTTGCAAAAATTCTACCACTGATAGATGATATGGATCGCGCAATTGCCGCTAACGAGAATCTAAAACCTCTAGAAAAATCCCTCGAAAAAACCATCAAAGAGCTTGGTCTCGAACGCATTGATAGCAAGCCTGGAACGGCATTTAATCCAGATGTTCATAATGCTGTAATGGTTGAGGGAGACGGCGATAAAGAATTGATCGCCGAGACGCTTCGCGCCGGTTACCGCTACGATGGCGAATTAATCCGTCCGGCGCTCGTAAAAGTAGAAAAGCAATAATGAAAATATCTGTAATTACACTCTTTCCAGAGATGTTCGACAAGGTTTTTAACCAGTCTATGCTTTGGAAGGCTCAAGACCGAAAGTTAGTTGAGTTTGAATTGATCGATTTGCGCCAATTCGGCCTCGGTCCACGTCGCCAAGTTGACGATACGCCTTATGGCGGCGGTGACGGAATGCTCTTAAAGCCTGAGCCGATTTTTGCTGCCGTGGAGGACGCAAAAACGCGCAATCCTGACGCTAAGGTTGTCTTGATGACGCCGAAAGGCCGCATTTGGGAGCAAGCTCGTGCCGCGGAACTAGCAAAATCTGGCGACGATTTTATCTTCATCTGCCCGCATTATGAGGGCTACGATGAGCGCATTTTGACTTTAGTTGATTATCAGATCTCTATCGGCAAATTCATTCTCACCGGCGGCGAGCTGCCGGCAATGACTGTAATTGACTCTATTGTTCGCCTTATTCCTGGCGTGCTTGGCGGCGAAACTAGCGCTGAAATCGAGAGCTTTTCTGATGGCGATAATTACGAATATCCGCAGTATACGCGCCCAGCTGAATATCGTGGCATGAAGGTGCCGGAAGTTCTCTTAAACGGCAACCATGGCGAAATCGCCAAATGGCGTGCCGAAAATGCCCCAACCGAACCAACTGAATAGTCTGCCTCTCTACTATTTTTAGTCCGCTTGATATATTATATAAACAGAAGCATTTTTTTGAGGTATTCGTAAAGACGCTTTATGAAAAAGAGAGGTAAACTTATAGCAATTGTTAGCGCAGTGGCTATTGCCGGTGTTGGCATTACTTTTGCTGTGAGTCGAGACCAGTCCGTCCTTAATAATAACTTCGATATTGCGACGTACTCTACGACTGCCACGGAATCTTTTGCCTCGCCTAGTGGATGGCGAACCTGTCAGACTGTGCCGAAAATTATTACAGTGACAAACAACTCTAATATGGACGTAGCAGTACGCATAAAACTTGATGAAGAATGGGTTGCCTCGGATGGCACGACAAAACTTCCGCTCGTCTCAGCTGCATCGGGCCTTACGATGGCGCAGATTGAGTTCACGCCGGACTCGGGCTGGACTAAAAAAGGAGCGTACTATGTTTACGATACTAACCTTGCTGCCAATGCGACGACTAGTTCGCTCATCACGGGCGTAACCCTTAACTGTGATGCGAACCTTGATACTTCTGCGACCGCTGCTGTAACGTCAGATGGCGCCTATGCGGATGCAACATATCATCTGAAGGCGACGATACAAACGATTCAGGCTGACGCGAAGAACAGCTGGTATGATCCGCAGGTTATTATAGCCGAACAAGTGAATGAGCCGTACAATATTGACTTTTCAAGAAGAGCTATCGTTTCGTCTGACCCGGCTACTGCCAATGGTAATGGTGTAAATAAGTATACTGAGAATGGCACAGATATCTACTACTTCCGTGGCCAGATAGACAATAATAACGTCATATGGGCCAACATTTGCTGGAAGATTGTCCGCACTACTGCTACTGGCGGCGTTAAGATGATATATAACGGCGAACCAACTACCGTAGGCGACACGAAGCAATGTAACGCAACTAGTGCGGCCACGAGGATTAATAATGGTACGTATTCCTTTAATTATGATTCTTCTTCTCCCGCAGATGTGGGCTACAAATATGGTACTCGTATTACTTACAGGACTTTATCTGCTGGTAGTACTCAATTTACTTTCAGTAATAGCATCACGAAGGATGGTGATACTTATACGTTAGATACAAGCGCCGGCCAATCCATTTCTGGCACCTGGGCAAATAAACGTACCGAGGCTGCAACGAGATATCACTACTTCTGTACTGATGGCGCCACCTCTTGCGATAATACAAAGATTGGTTATATTCATTGCTTTGGCAATAATGGCACCATCTATTATCTTCCTGTAGGCGGCTATACTGGCATCGAGGCAATGAAGGCTGCTATGTTTGCGAATACTAATGATAGTGTTGCTAAATCTACTATAGAGTCATGGTTCGTGAATAAAAATCTTGATGGCCATGTATCTGGCTCGCGCAATTATGAAGATGACCTAGAAGATGCGATTTTCTGTAATGACCGAAGTTACTTTGCTGGATCCATTAAAGGCGAAGACAGTGATGCTACGCCTTCTATTGATTCTCATTTATTTAATTATCATGGAGCAGCTGGTCGCGATTATTATAAAACCGGCCAGAATATTGTTGTGCCAAGCCTCGATTGCGCAAATCACAATGATGCCTTTCAGGTCTCAAATAATGATGCAAAGCTAAATCATAAAATCGGCCTTATTACTGCAGACGAGCTTACTCTAGCGGGAAGTGGTTGGCATGGTTACGACTCAACAGCCTATTTAAATAACGGCGCAGAAATGTGGGCAGCTTCGCCTGGAGACTTTGGAGATGACGGTGCAAGCGTTTTTGTTTGGGGAACAGGGCAAACTCTTAGACTCCCGTGGGGGCATCGCGGTTTGCGCCCGATGGTTTCTCTTAAATCCGGTATGCAGTTCGCTTCTGGCACCGGTCTTCGAACCGACCCTTATATCGTAGAATAGCCTACCTTCGCGGTATAATATAGATATGGATTTGGCGGCGCCAATCGAGGAGGTCAAAGGTATTGGCCCTAAGACGGCTGAGGTCTTGCATAAGGCCGGCATTTTTACGCTCCGCGATTTGATATATCATTTGCCGCGCGATTACGAAAATTTCCAGCAGGCTCAGAATATCGCCGATTTGCGCCCGGGCAAAGTTACGGTAAAAGCCCGCGTAGAATCAATCAATACTCGCCGCGTGAAGGGGCGCCTAACGTTAACGGAGGCAACGCTTCGCGATAAAACTGGTGCGATTAAGGCGATTTGGTTTAATCAGCCGTACCGCGCCAAGCAATTTTCTGAGCAGGGCGAATATTACTTTAGTGGCAATATGCAGCTCAGTTTCGGTCGCTATCAGCTTCAGAATCCGTCCGCGATAAAAAGCGACGAATATGACGCTCCGACCTCTGATAAAATTCAGCCAATTTATCCAGCTCGCGGCACGATTAAATCGCCTGATTTTAAGAAGTTTATCAAAACAATGGAGAATAATATCGCGCTCGTGCCAGACATGATCCCGAATTATCCCGGCCGCGCCGACGCGCTTCTCGATGTTCATTTTCCGGAGACGGTAGAGCAGGCTAAAAAAGGCCGTGAATATCTAGCAGTAGAAGAGCTGTTCTCGCTACTTCTCGCAGCGCGCCTTAATCGCGAGGAGAACCAAAAACTTCATACTGCGCCGATCAAAACTGACATGTCAGCCTTCAAGAAATTTGTCGCAAAACTTCCGTTTAAGCTAACCAATGCTCAACGCCTGGCGACCTGGGAAATTATCCAAGATATGGACAATGAAATTCCGATGAACCGTTTGCTTCAGGGCGACGTTGGTTCTGGCAAGACGATGGTTGCAGCTCTCAGCGCCTATGCGGCAGCGAAAGCGGGCTTTCAGACGGCCCTGATGGCGCCGACGGAAGTGCTCGCTACGCAGCACGCTGAATCTCTGAGCAAACTCTTTGCTGGCGAACTAAACATTGCGCTCTTGACCGGCTCAACCAAGCGCAAAGCAGAGCTAAAGAAGCATATAAAGGCGGGCGAGGTCGATCTCGTGATTGGTACCCACGCCTTGATAACTGACGATACGGAATTTAAAAATCTCGGTCTCGCGATTATTGATGAGCAGCATCGTTTCGGTGTGGCGCAGCGCCAAAAACTTCTCGCAAAAGCGCATACGATGCCGCATCTCCTTTCGATGACCGCTACGCCAATCCCGCGCTCGCTTCAGCTCACGATTTTTGGCGATCTCGCCGTCTCTGTTCTCGATGAGTTGCCGGCTGGTCGTCAGCCAATTACGACGAAGATTATCTCGCCGGTCAGCACGGCACAGATGTGGGATGCGGTAGAAAAAGAACTTAAAGCCAAGCATCAGGTTTATTACATCTGCAAGAAAATCGACGATAAAGGTGAAAGCGAGCTGAAGTCCGTAAAAACAGAGACGGAGAAGATTGCGAAACGTTTCCCAAATTATAACGTCGCATTTTTGCACGGCAAGATGAAATCTGCGGAAAAAGAGGAAATCATGACACTTCTTTTAAAAGGTGAAATCGATATTTTGGTTTCAACGACCGTCGTGGAGGTTGGCGTAAATGTTCCAAATGCGACTGTGATGGTAATTGCCGATGCCGATCAGTATGGTCTCAGTCAACTTCATCAGCTACGTGGCCGTGTTGGGCGCGGTAGTGCCGCCAGCTATTGCTATTTGGTAAATTCTACTACCGATACACCTACTCGCCGTCTTCGCGAGATTGAGCATTCGCAAGATGGTTTCTATCTTGCGGAAGTTGATTTAAAACTTCGTGGTCCTGGTGAAATCTATGGCTCACTCCAGCATGGCGCGATGGACTTGCGCATTGCTTCTATCACGGATACAAAGCTCATTCATCGAGCCGATAAACTA
>Ga0247610_10000170_pt1 | contig 108753 bp, 96 predicted proteins | sample 174DNAGHGhighgp2_FD_193483 | JGI IMG/M metagenome (GOLD analysis project Ga0247610, IMG submission 193483) | Sheep rumen microbial communities from Palmerston North, Manawatu-Wanganui, New Zealand - 1742 DNA GHGhigh gp2 | ecosystem: Host-associated > Mammals > Digestive system > Stomach >... | reverse complement strand
GGTGATTCGTCGTTTGTAGTGGGTAAGACCTATCTTCAGGTACGCATTTATTCCACGATCCACTTGACAATGAGCCTCTGTCAGCATGATATTCTGTCCGCCGAGGCAGGCGCCGCCTAAAGGCTGTGCTGCCTGGCAAACAGCCTATCACACTGCCTTCTCATTATCAAGTGGCTTTCGCGGCATAAAAGCTCAGTTATACCAAAGCGAATGTTTTAATAGCATTATTAACAGCAGTGTCAATATCAAGCTTCCCGCAGTTCAGATATATCATTGTTTTGAAATACTCCATATTTCTAAAACCGCGTGCTCTGCACTTAACATTTTGTATTATGCAGTTTACGCCTTCAAGAATAGCATTTGTATATCTGTAATCAAAGTAGTTAAGTATTTCAGTCCAGTGACTTTTAACGAGTTTGCAGAACCCTTTAATGTCATCAAGGCGTGAATGCATCATCCAGGAACATAGCTTTTTTAGTCTTGGTTCTGCACTTTGTCTATCTATGCACTGCTCATAAATATCCTGTAGTTCCACTCTGATAGCATATGCTCTTGCAGTCTTTAAATGCTTTGCAGACTTAAGGATTTTCTGTTTCCATTCGAGTTGTTTGTCTGTCAGATTGCCTTCGTTTTTCAGCCAAAGATATTTGCTTCCTTTAAGCTCTGACTCATACTTACTCTCTTTTTTCCGTACTTTATCAACTGCTTCATTAGCGTGTTTAATTACATGAAATTTGTCAGCTACTGTTTTGCTGTTTTTAAAGTTTTCAGTTATTCCTTTCTTGAATCCAAGGGACATATCACATGTAACAATATCTATATTGTCAGGAACTCCTTTGTGTTCCTTGAAGTCAGTTACAAACTTATCTACTGTTGTATGATCTTTTCCTTCTGTTGTATAGATTACTTTGCGTTCGTCCAGATCAACCATGACACTTATGTAGTTATGTCCTTTACGGCTTGTTTCATCAATTCCTAAGTTTCTGACTGATGAATAGTCTTCAAGCTTACGTGCGTCATCAACGTAATGCTTGATTACTCGCCAAAGTCTTTTATCGTTCACTTCCAGAAGCTTAGCAATTGATGATACAGACATATGTTTTGCATATTCCATCACCATAGCTTCAAACAGCAACGTGAATCCTGAATTCTTTCTTGCCCATGGTACACGAGCTGTTGGACAATGTCCTTCTCCGTCACTTACTTTAGGCACTCTGGCGTGTATATATGTTTTGTGCTGAAAGAAATTCAGATGTTGCCATGTTCTTTTTACGGTGTCGTGAGCGCTCTTCTCAATTGGTTTTCCATTTGCATCCACCCACTGCTTTCCATCATCAAAATAGAATATGAACCTTGCTCCTCGTTCAAAGTCTATGTCTATATGAAGTTCCATTTTCGATGAACCTTCTTTTTCTGGTTTAAGTTCTACCTTGGTGACTTTCCATGGATATTCTAGCTGAAGTGCTGCTGTGAATAAAGCTGTATTATCAAACATTGTATGTACCTTCCTTTATTTACTGGTACTTTAAATGATACTCCATTATATGAATTTTAGCAAGTGGCTATCATGGTCTACCCACTATAAACGACGAAAGGCCATAAATATTATTGTCCCGGCAAATCCTTCAGCAATGGCTTGAACTTCTTGTATAATTTCTTCATTTCTTTACCTGAAAGAATTTTGGATAGTTTGGTATTCACATCGCATCTTGTTGTACCGGTGCAAAGAATATTCAAAATCTGAATCTTTTTACCTGAAAATTCATTATCGTTAAAGCTGCTCTCATATACTTTAGTAAAGTTATCTCTTCGCTCACGTTGAGTAAATTCTGACATCTGCTTTTGCTGAGCTTTATTTTGCGCTTTCTGTCTGCGTGACAGCGGTTTATCTGGTTCAGTAAAAAATATTTCATCATCCATCTGTTCCTGACAATTATCATCATCCTCAGTAACGACTTCGTTTAGCGGAGTGTTGTTGAGGTCAGTAACAACAGAAATATTATAACCTTTATCTTTCCAGTATGTCGGAATGCTTTTAAATGCTCTGTCTTTCGTAACAATAAAGAACTCAATATCCTTTTCCTTGTTTTCACAGAGAACATATCCGAGATATGAAACAAGCTGAAAATCAAGTGAGTTTCTTCCGCTTACATCAACTTTCTGAAATGAGATGTCTGCTTTTGACTGACTGATTGCAAAATGATGATCAATGGATATGGAATTAGCAAAATCACTATAGAATATGCATACAGTGTCATCTTCAGAAATATTCTCAATGCCGTTAAGTCCATGAGTATTTACGTTTTCAAAATCTACAATATAGTATTTCATGTGGTTATCCTCATATATTAAAATTCATTTAGCACATATTCAAGCATATCAAATGCAGATTGCTTTTTTGAATCTTTTTTATTAGATGCAGTAGCATCAAAATAATAAAATGATAGCATATTTCCTGTAACAAGTCAAGTTATTGAAAATAATAACTTTCACCAGACATCGAAAACCAAAGCCCCTGAGTCAATTCTCAGAGGCTAAAATACTTATCTTGTAACTATATTGTACTTTTCCAGAATAGTATTATCTACAAGGAGCAGTCCAATTATTCGTCTTGCCGTTCCAGCCGGTGTATTAGTACCTTTCTCCCATGCTTCGACTGTTTTATTAGATACGCCTAAAGCAGCAGCGAAGAGGGTTTGTGTCATATTCATACTCTGTCGAAGCTTTTTTACTTCTTCAGCAGTAACCTCCGGTGGCGGAGTAACAGTAATACTTGCTGAACGTGCGGAATTTTCACCTTTTTCATAGGCAACAGCTTCATTGAGTCCCTGCATGATGCTATCAAATACGTCCATAAAATTCACCCTTTCAAACAATCCTCAAGCTGTCTAATAACAGTGGCAATGGCATTTCTTTCGGCTTTGCTCAGATTTTCTTTTTCATTCTTTGGATATGCAGTAATCAGATAAATCTTCTCATATACTACAAAATCGACATAGCACACACGTCCGCTACCACTTTTTCCTCGACCTTCAAAGGCAATACGAAGCTTTCGTAATCCACCTGTGCCTTGTATCACGTCCCCTTTAGCTGGATTGAAAATAAGTTCTTCCTGAAGCGATTTTAGGTCATCATCAGTCAGCCCCATAGCTTTCCAGTTTTTATCAAATTCCTGAGTCATGATAAATGTTCGTGTCAATACGTTCACTCCTTTATCTCATTATACCCTATTTAATAGGGTTTGTCAAGTTGCATGAAACATACAAAACATGCTGCATATCACTATGCAGCATGTTTTCAATAGCAATGTTCGTCACGCAGAGACGAACATTCCCTTTTCGGAAACGATAATACTTGCAGAAAATACTGTATTCGCACCTATTTTATAGTCAAATTAAGTCCCTGTATGCTACTTTCAAACACGTCCATATAGTCCCATATTAAATATTATTCAAGCTTTTATTGCTAAGCACTGCCCTCATTTCGGAATAATCCGCATCAGCGTGCCGTTTTTCAGCCATTTCGGTCAGTTTCAGGGATAATGATCTGTATATCTCCGCGTCAGTGCCCTCTCCTAATGCATCAAGATGTTTCTTTACAGTGGAAACGTCATTTCTTTCGACCGGACCTGTAAGAGCTGTTACCGGATCTGATGCGAATATTCGGTTTAAATTGCTGACTGCAAGAGGTTTAAGGGCTTCAAGTGCCTCTTTTTCAGAAAAGCCGCATCCCGTAAGAAGTTCCGTACTCTCTGCCATAAGTCCGCACACGAGATTGCTTGCCGCCACGCAGGCAGCGTGGTATTTTATCTTGATATCACTTTCTATTATACGAACCGGATTGCCCATATCAGAAAGAATACGGCTCCATTCATCCGCCCGATTGCCTTCAATGCAGAAAAATGCATCTCCGATGGCCTTATAGGATTCATATTTGCTGCTTACAGGAAACAGAGGGTGGACCGAAGTGCCATTTGCTCCGTATTCATTTATTCCGGGAAAAGCATCCTTCGAGGACAAAGCACCGCTGCAGTGACAAAGCTGTTTTCCTTTCAGCTTCTCATGCGGCAGTGAATGATAAACGTCCTTTATAGCACCATCCGGCACCGTAAGAAAAACAGCATCACTTGCCGTGATAAGTTTTTCTGCATTTTCAAAATACTCCGAACCTGTAAATTCCGCCGCTTCCCTTGCCGAAACTTCAGAAGAACTGCAGTATCCCGTGAGCTCCATTCCATTTTCCGCAAAGTATTTTCCAAGTGTGAAGCCGACCTTTCCGGCTCCGATAAATCCGATCTTCAAAACTGTCACCTCATACTATTGAGTAATAACTGATATATTCATTATACACCAGTCATATCCTGATAACAATACTTCATTACCCGTAATTATTTCAAAGTGACAAAACTGTAAGACAGGGATAATAAAACTGTAATACTTATATGTTATACTAAGTTCATAAAGTAAAGGAGGCATCATTATGGAACTGCTTAAAATAGAAAATCTGTGTAAGGTTTACGGCAAGGGAGAAAACGAAGTTCGTGCCGTGGATAACGTATCTTTTACTGTTCCGAAAGGACAGATGACGGCTATCGTCGGGGCAAGCGGCTCCGGCAAATCAACGCTGCTTCATATGATAGGTGCGGTTGACAGACCGACATCGGGCAAAATTTATCTCGACAGTCAGGATATTTTTGCCCAGAACAATAAAGAACTGGCTATTTTCAGAAGAAGGCAGGTAGGACTTATCTATCAGTTCTACAATCTGATTCCGGTGCTGACGGCTGAGGAAAACATCACTCTTCCGCTTCTTATGGACGGTAGAAAGCCGGATAAGGAACATCTTGAAAAAATTCTTGACATGCTGGGACTTAAGGAGCGAAGAAATCATCTTCCGTCACAGATGTCCGGCGGTCAGCAGCAGAGAGTATCCATCGGCAGAGCGATGTTCTCGTCACCACAGGTCATTCTTGCAGATGAACCTACAGGCAACCTCGACAGCAAAAGCAGTGCGGAAATAATGGAACTGTTCCGCCGTTCGAACCGTGAAATGAACCAGACGATACTCATAATCACCCACGACAGGAATATCGCAGAACAGTGCGACCGCATAATCGTTTTAAGTGACGGAAAGATAATCTCTGACGAATCAAATACCGCTCCGAAAGAGGGGTAAGCTATGAAATATGAAAAAATGCTTGCCTCCAGGTATATTAAGTCACAGAAACGCCAGAGCACATTTACAGTAATAAGCATCGCCATTGCAGTTGCGATAATGACAATGATATTCGTTCTGCACGGTGTTATGATCGGCTGCATACGAAATACAGTTTACAAGTCTGCTCCTTACCATCTGGTGATACATGATGTTACCGATTTTCAGGCTCAAAACCTCTGGTATTTAAAATGCGTAGGCTCAGTAAAAACAGAACGTGATGAGGACGGATGCTTATCCGCGATGATCTTGTTTGACAAGGACATCGGCTACCGTGATGCCTGGCTCGAAGACGCGGCAAAAAGAATAGGTGCCAGTGAACTGTACGAGCAGAGTCAGTATGAATGGAACGATATGCTTATGACGATAGACACTGTTGACGACGAGGGGAATTTAAACAGAGCGAGAATCTTTGCGTTTTTCTTTGTCTTCGCGGTGTTCTTTGCTGTTGCACTTCGTCTTGTGGTCGATACTGCGTTTGAAATATCATCGAAGGAACGGGAAAGGCAATACGGCGTTCTTCAGTCCATCGGAGCAACTCCGGGACAGATAATCAATATAATCACAGCCGAAGGTATGCGTCAGTGTGTGATTGCAATACCGGCAGGACTGATCTCAGGTATCGTATTAGCCCGAGTTATGTACGGAGCTGTACTTTCTGCCGGACTTCTTGACTATATAAAGGGAACATGCAGCACTGAACCGGAACTTGGTTTCTCTGTTGATCCGGTGATGCTTCTTGTATCTGCCGCAGTCGGTGCAGCATGGGTATTTCTTTCAGCCTATGGTGTTGGCATACGTGTTGTAAAGAAATCGCCGATAGAGGCTATAAAGTCACGTCCGAATGAAGTGAAGAAGATACGGAAACATACGCTTTCCGGACTTATTTTCGGCATATCCGGAAGTATCGCATCTCGAAACACCAGAAGGCAGAAGAAACGTTTTATTATCACTGTTCTGTCGCTTACGATCTCGATAACACTGTTTTCGCTGTTCAGTGAGATGACAGACACATTTGAAAATAATATAAATGACTTGATTGATGATTACGGATTTGAATGTGATTTTGTTGCGGAAAGCATCTCGTACAATTTTCAAGGTTCTTCATATGATCACGCGCTGAAGGAACTTGAAAAAAGCGGATTATTTAAAGATGTTGAACTATGTATAACATGTATGAACAAATCCGCTGATCCTGAATTAAAAACGGCTGCAGTGACCTGCTACGTGAACAAAGCTTACTACGATCATATATTCGGTGACAATGCTCCGGTTAGTTATGAGGAACTCGCACATTCCGGCGAATATATCTGCAATCTGTCATGGACAGGACTTAAAGATAACTCAATAGTACCGAAATCCGGAGATACCTGTACTGTCATATCAGAACGCCGTACTTTGCCTGACGGCCTTGATACGGAAAAGATGGAGTTTCTGGAAGTGAACCAGAGTATAATAAGAGAACCATCCGAACACGAAATAAAAATTGCCGGCGGTGCAGAAACAAAAGATAAAGTTTTTATTTCATACAGTGGATTATTCATCGGAACTCTTGAAACATACAATGAGATAAAAGACGAATACTACGGAAACACCTCCGAGTTAGCCGCTTATTTCTGCAATACTTTATCTGAAGACAAATATAATGAAAAAGTTCATAAGGAGATAGCGGACTGGTTCGAAGCAAATTCCGATACAGCAGTTCTTTCATATGATCTCCTCGAAGAAAAAATAAATATTCATAATATAATGGCTGCAATCCGTACTGGCGGACTGATAATAAATCTGCTGCTGGCATTTACGGCTATCGTAAATATGATGAACATTATCTCCACAGGTATAGCTAACAGAAAAAGTGAAATGGCATCGCTTCAGTGTATGGGCATGACTGAAGGACAGCTGAAATTCATGACAGCCATAGAATGCCTTCAGTACAGTGCTGTGTCGGCAGTATTTTCCCTTGTTCTCAGCGTACTCCTTATTATCGGAACGGAAAAGTTCTGGACGCTGATGACAGGCGATATGACAGACCGCACGCAGAATATTATAAACGGCATGTTAGTTTCAACACCTTATTTCCGTATATTTATATCCACTGCCGCAGCTTTTATGATCGGATGTATAACATCATTTGTTATGCTGAAAACTCACGGCAGCGAAAGCCTTGCAGATCAGATAAGAACGGAGTAGTCCCTTGCATTTATTTCTGATCCATTATATAATAAAGTGAACGAAAAAACTACAGGAGAAAAATACAATGCCAAAGGTATTACTCGTTGAAGATGATGAACAGCTTGCAGGATTTCTTATGAGATTTTTAAGTTCTGAAGGCTACACTACATCATACGCTGCAGGACAGAAAGATGCTCTTAAACTGTTTGAAGAAAATAAATATGACTGCATACTCCTTGATATATCACTTAAGGACGGAAGCGGATATTCGGTATGTGCGGCAGTAAAGGCTGTAGATGATACTCCTGTTATCTTCATCACGGCATCTGCCGACGAAGCCTGCACTGTAGCCGGTTTTGAGATCGGTGCAGACGATTATATAGGAAAACCATTCGGAACACGCGAGCTTCTGGCACGAATGAAAAATGTTATGCGCCGCCACCAGAAAACATCTTACCTGCTTAAATGCGGCGATGTTACCATAGATCCTATCAAGGGTATAGTACTGAAAAACGGCAGCGAGCTTGCCATGTCCGCCCTGGAATACCGACTGCTGCTGGTATTTTTCTCAAACAAGAACCAAATGCTTTCCCGTGACAGACTCTCCGAGGAACTCTGGTCACTTACCAAAGAATTTGTTTCGGACAACACCTTAAGCGTTTATATAAAGCGTCTGCGTGAAAAGATCGAAGACAATCCGCAGAATCCTTCCCTGATAGTGACTGTCCGCGGACTCGGCTACAAGGCGGTGGACGGATGACCGATCATAAAAGACTGATCACTCATGTGATACTGAGCATTGTCTCTGCAGCCGGCTGTGCTTTTTTCAGTATTCCCTGTGCAGTGATAGTACTGGTAATGTCGGCGGCTTTGTTCATTCTTTACGGAACTACGCTTAATACACGTAAGAAACACGTACTTAAGCTATGTGACGACATTGACCGTATTCTAAGAAATGAAGACCAGATACTGTTTGATGAATACAAGGAAAACGAACTGAGCGTGCTGTCTGCTGAAGTACATAAAATGACCATCCGCCTGCGTGAACAGAACAATGCACTGAAAAACGAAAAGCAGTTTGCCAAGGAAGCGCTTGAAGATATCTCGCATCAGTTAAGGACTCCCCTTACTTCTGTAATGATGATACTCGGACTCATGCGTTCACCGAATCTTGATGACAAAAGCCGTATGGAATATCTGCGTGAACTCTATGAACTCCTTGACAGAATGAAATGGCTTATTGAAACGATGCTGAGTCTGTCGCGCATCGAAGCAGATGCGGTCAATTTTGCAAAAGAAACTGTTTCATGCAGAGAGCTGATAGAAAGATCTTTGGAGCCGGTATCTGTTACCGCAGAACTTAAAAATATAGAACTCAAAACTGAAATTACTGGAGATCCTGTATTTATCGGCGATATCCGCTACACATCAGAAGCACTGCTCAATCTTTTAAAGAATGCCATCGAGCACACACCTGAAGGCGGTACGGTTTCAGTCACAGCAGGCGGAAGCAATATTTCCACGAACATAACCATAACCGACACAGGCGAAGGAATACCGGAAAACGAACTTCCGCATATTTTCGAGCGTTTCTACCGCTCATCCGAATATACGAAAAACGGATATGGTATTGGACTTGCATTTGCACAGAAAGTAATCAAATCGCAGGAAGGCAATCTGAAAGCATCGAACCGGAAAGACGGCGGTGCGAAATTCGAGATAAGCTTTTACAAAACAACGATATAGCCATATCTGCATAATGACTTTTCAGTGAATATGAAAGTGACAGATCAGTCACAAATGAAGTAAAAGACAGATTGAAAAATGTAAAACTTAAGTGAGGAATATGATCAGGCGCAGATAAAACTGTTGTTCTTTTGAACAATAATATTATGATTATTGTGTAATAAAAGGTTATGCTATATAAAATTTATTTCAATAACAAGATACGGCTTGACACAGCCGGACTATTTATTATATAATCGTTTAAGTTTCGTATCAGAATAATTGTTTTTCCGGTTCAGAAAAACAGCATATGATATACAGGAGGTCAATCATAATGAGAAAGTCTATTATAGCAGCTGCACTTTTAGCATCTGTACTCAGTATAACTGCATGTGGTCCTACGGAAAATGTAAATGTTGCTGAAGAAAACTATGATGCTGCAGAAGGAACAACAGCTGCAGAAACAACAGAAGAAACTACTGAAGCTACTACTGAAGAAACAACAGCGGAAACTACAACAGAAGCTACTACAGTAGTAACAACAGAAGTTACAACAGCAGAAACAACTGAAGTATCAGCTTTAACAGAAGTTTCAGGCGATGCTGAAAAGAAGGATGAAAACACTGAAAAATTCAAGGCAGCAGAAGGTTTCAGCAGTACTTATGCCGATCTTGACAACAGAGCGTTCGGATATAACGGTAAAGTATTAAAGCTCGGTGAAAGCACATTCCAGGATCTTGTTGATGCCGGTGTTCCATTCAGCGAAGATGATCTTCTCGACGCTGACAACAACGTAAAATCGGGAAATACATCAGATTATTATACATTACATGTTGATGACTCAAAGTATTCCAACTTACAGTTAGTGTTCGTCAACGATACAGACACAAATATCAAGCTGAAAGAATGCAAGCTTGAGATGGCAAGATGGTGGGCTATGATCCCAAGACCAACATATGATGAAGAACGTAATGCTGAGCTTAAAGCTGACCTTGAAGCTGCATCAAAACATCTTTCATTCGCATTCCCTCTTACACTTACGAAGAGCGAACTTATCGCCAACAGCGGTGATCCTACTGATGAAAAGCTGGGCACAGAATACAAAAACCCAGGCGAGGTCTACGGAGGATACAGATTCACTTTTGATCCTGACAGCGAAGTCCTTCAGGATGTTTCGATAGAATTGCTCTATTGATCAGCTTTTCATGTAAAAACTGATTAATCATAATAAAGATCAATATGATCATATGACAGATCCGGCTTTACTGGGTCTGTTTTTTTACGCTGACACAAAAACAGGACACAGATACTCATGAGTTAAAATATCTGTGCCCTGTTTTTTTATATTCTAAAATGCCTGAAATATCTTAATATGATCAGCCTACGATCTCCTTGTAGAATTCTGCGTAGTCCTTTCTGTTATCCTTAGTGAAAGCGATAGCTGTTCTCGGATGCTGGTTGAGCTGTCCTGTCATGAGGTACTGAATATCGTAGCCCCACTTAACACCGTTTTCCTTAAGCTTCATCATCTCTTCTTCGATGAACTTGTATACAGGATATACATTGTACTTAGGGTTCTTGAGGAAACCGAGGAGAAGTTCCATAGCGCAGTTACCTGCACCGCGTCCCATTGAAAGATAAGTAGCATCGAGCCAGTCAACGCCGTCTCCGCAGCATTCAATAGTATTGGCAAATGCGAGCTGCTGGTTGTTGTGAGCGTGGATGCCGACTTTCTTGCCCTTCTTTGCTGCAGCGTTTACGTAGAGATCAGCGATTCTTGCCATCTGTTCAGGATAGATTGAACCGAAGCTGTCAACGATGTAGATGCAGTTTACCGGTGTATCTGCAAGCATGTTGAGAGCGACTTCGATATCTTCCTTCTGGGCTGTTGAAATAGCCATGATGTTACAGCTTGTTTCATAGCCCTTCTTTGCTGCGTCTTCGATCATGTCGATAGCTTCCGGCATCTGGTGGATGTAGGCTGCTACTCTTACGAGGTCAACAGGTGAATTTGCCTTCTGGTCGAAGTCATCCTTGTCGTGTCTGCCGATGTCAGCCATAATTGCAAGCTTAAGATCAGTGTTGTTCTCGCCCACGATCTCTCTGATGTGTTCATCGGAACAGAACTTCCACTTGCCGAACTTGCTTTCGTCGAATACCTTCTTTGAAGCTCTGTAGCCCATTTCCATGTAGTCAACGCCGGCTTCAATGTTTGTTTTATATAATTTCTTTACGAATTCGTCTGTAAAATAAAAATCGTTGCAGAGACCACCGTCACGAAGTGTTGCATCAACGACCTTAATGCTTTCTCTGAAATTAAGTAAACTGGATAATTCCTTCATAATAACTGCTCCATTCTGAATTTTACTTTATCGGTTTAAAGTGTTACGCTTTTAACTCCTAAAGTATTATAGCACAGCGCGAAAACAAAATCAAGTGTTTTTTAATATTTTTTTATATTTATCAGGAAAATCCGTATTGAACAAACCGGCGCTTCCCGGTTTCACGCAGAATCCCTCCGGATCCGGAGGAATTCTGAATGAACTACCGTTTCTGATATAAGACCAGTTCCGGATCTTCACAGTTTCGGCCGTATGTGCTGACAAGAATAAATTCAGCATTTGCTGCAACTCCGAAAACTCTGTCTCCGCCGAATTCGCATTCGAGCTGTGTTCCGAGATACGTTGTGTCATCATCGAGGAACTTTACCGTTAAACCATTCGGCAGCCTGTATTCAAGATTCACGTAACTTCCGACCAGTGGGATAAGCTTTTCAACCTTCGGCATTCCTTCGATCCCGAGCGCATTTATCTCACCGATGAGCTTCTGCTTGAATTCCTCAAGCATTCCGTCTCCGCCCAGTTCCCTGTAGCGTTTCCAGTAATCAAGCTGCGGAAGCATTTCTTTCAGATAAGCACGCACTTCACTCTCCGGATGCTCTTCACATGCCATGTTCTTTACGCAGACTTCGATAAGATCATCCATGCTACTGTACATATACTGACCCCCTGCATAGCACCACTTGCAGTAACTGCTGTTCGGAGTTCCGTCCTTCTCCCTACTGAACATTTCACTGTCAAGAGGCATACCGCAGCACTGGCAGATAAGCTTTTCTCCCGCTCCGAGAAGCGTATTTATCGATACTCCGAACAGTTCGGAAAGAAGTTTAAGCGTATCGGTATTCGGCACCGTATCACCGTTTTCCCATCGTGAAACCGCCTGACGTGTAACAAACACCTTGTTCGCAAGCTCCTCCTGTGACATTCCCTTTTCCGTACGCAGCTTTAAAATAACATCTTTTGTATCCATAAATGAATCTCCTTTTTCTGTCACCGCAATGTTTATTTACATCCGATGACCTTTTGTGTTCTTTAATGTTATTATAACGCAATGGAAACGTAACATCAAGCAATTTGCTGTTGCGGGGTCAGGCTTTCTCTATCGCACAGCTGTGATGCTTGAATTTCGGATCAGTATTCGGAAGATCCTTTTCATAATTTATACCGATCAAAAGTATATTATCCTTATAATGTTCAAGTCTTTCCGAAAACAAATCTCTGCTGTCAGCTTCCCTGTCGTAATATGCACAGATCATATCGGCTGTCATGGTTTTTCCAAAACGACGAGGACGGGAAACACTAACGTATTTCTGTTTGGTATTAACAACAGAATTAAGATATCGGATTATCTCTGTTTTATCAATATAAATAGCTGAATTAACAGCTTCCTCAAAAGCTGTTTTTCCCGGATTCAGATATGTTCCCATGATTCCTGTCCTTTCTTTTTATGATAGCTCTGTACATATGGTTTTTTCGTTAATCACATCTATAAGTATATCATAATTTGATTATTAGTACAAGGTTAATGTCATGTTTAGAAAATGGTAGTGGCCGCCTCAACGAGGCGACCACTACCTTTTTATTGGCGTGCCGTAGGCACGCAAAAAACATTTTTAATTTTTAATACGAATCATTTGAATCATTAACTCACTGTTCTCATCAGGTTCGTTTCCTACAATTTTAAATCCGTTTTCAGAGTAGAAATTAATAAGTTTACTGTCATTTTTACATTCTATTAAAGTAGCTCTTCCACCAACAGAATTCATTGCAACACTTATTACGGAATCAGCATAATCCAAAAGGACTTTTCCTGGAAGCTCCTCAGATTTAAATCTGGAATTTCTACCTAGCTGACCAATAAGATACGTTGAAAACTCATTAATTCTTTGACCGTGAATTTTAGCACTGAGTCCATCAATTTCTTTTCTGAATCTGTTCGACACCTCATCTGGTACACTTAATACTTTTGTAGCTAATGAGATGTATCCAAGAATATCAAGATTCTCAATTGTTTCTTCCTTAATCTGATTTTCATCGAACAATATATAAGTTCGGGCTTTCTGCAATCTTTCATACTGAATAGCCTTCTCTTTATTGGTGATAAAATTTTGAATATCTTCATCTTTATCACATTCAAATTTTGACAGTAATTTAATTAACTCAGATTCATCAATATTTTGCATCATTTCCCTGAGCGGGATAAGCACTGTTTGAATAGACTTACACTCCTCTCTCTTTCAGCATCCGTGTATGGATGATCAGAAAGCGGCTTTACAGGGCTTGTATCTTCCATAATCGCAATTAGCTTTTCAGCAAATTCAGGATCTTTAATTTCTATTTTTCTTTCAAATGTACTTGTAGCCATTGTCGCTTCCTCCTTTTAATAATTTACTAATCGGTTGATCTACTTTATTATATATTACCACATTATAGATAAAATTTCAATAGTTTAGAAATATATTCTTAATTAAGATCAAATCATACCTACACAAAAATCCGGTCAGCATTTTTCTTGCTGATCGGCTTTTTACTTATTTGAATATTATTTATCAGATCTTAGTAATATCGATAAGCTCAACGTCATCAATAGTACGTCCTGTCTGGAGAACATTTGCAAGGGCTCTTGCGGTATCGATCGCTGTGAGTGAGCAGATTGAACGTTCTACTGACTTACGGCGCATCTTAACACTGTCTCTTGCTGGGAGACGGCCTTTTTCTGATGTTGAGATAACGTAGTGGATCTTGCCGCTTTCGAGGAGGTTGATCGCGTTCGGTTCAGGTTCGGATACTCTGTTTACATGGTTCGTAGCGATCATGTTTCGGTTGAGTACACCAGCTGTGCCTGCTGTAGCGTAGAGTTCAAATCCCATCTGTGAGAACTTGTCGGCAATAGCGATGATCTCCTGCTTATCCGTATCACGTACTGTGATGAACACGCCGCCTTCCTTCTTGAGGTCGAATCCGGCAGCAACGAGACCCTTGAGGAGTGCATCTTCAAATGTGTGCGCAATACCGAGGCACTCACCTGTTGACTTCATTTCAGGTCCGAGCATTGTATCAACGTCGTGGAGTTTTTCAAAGCTGAATACTGGAACCTTGACAGCAACGTAGTCAGCAGCAGGATAAAGGCCGCTCTCGTAGCCGAGTTCCTTAAGAGTAGCACCGAACATGAGCTTTGTTGCGATGTCTACCATCGGAATACCAGTTACCTTGCTGATGTACGGAACTGTTCTTGATGAACGCGGGTTTACTTCGATTACGTAAACTTCGTGGTTGTAAACAACGTACTGGATATTTACAAGACCAACTACCTTAAGTTCAAGAGCAAGCTTTCTTGTGTAATCGATGATAGTGTTCTTGATTCTTTCTGAAAGTGTCTGAGCCGGATAAACTGAGATCGAGTCACCTGAGTGAACACCGGCACGTTCGATATGTTCCATGATACCCGGAATGAGGAAGTCCTTGCCGTCGCAGATTGCGTCTACTTCAACTTCAGTACCCATCATGTACTTGTCGATAAGTACAGGGTTTTCGATCATCGTTCTTGTGATGATCTCCATGTATTCAACGATATCCTTTTCGGAATGAGCAATGATCATGTTCTGACCGCCGAGAACGTATGAAGGTCTCATAAGTACCGGATAGCCGAGGTCTTCAGCAGCTGCAACAGCTTCCTCTGTTGTCATGACTGTGTGGCCCTGTGGACGTGGAATGCCGCATTTTTCAAGGATCTCGTCAAAACGTTCACGGTCTTCGGCAGCGTCAACGCTGTCAGCCTGTGTACCGAGGATCCTTACGCCCATGTCTGAAAGATGCTTGACGAGCTTGATAGCTGTCTGACCGCCGAACTGAACTACTACGCCGTAAGGCTGTTCTGTTTCGATGATGGATTCAACGTCTTCCTTTGTGAGCGGATCGAAGTAAAGTCTGTCACCGGTATCGAAGTCAGTTGAAACTGTTTCAGGGTTGTTGTTGCAGATGACTGCTTCGTAGCCGAGTTCCTTAAGTGTCCATACGCAGTGAACTGAGCAGTAGTCGAATTCGATACCCTGACCGATACGGATAGGACCTGAACCGAAAACGATGACTTTCTTCTTACCCTTGTCAGTTCTTTCGATGAACTGCTTTGCTTCGTTTTCCTCATCAAATGTGGAGTAGAAGTAAGGTGTTTCAGCCTTGAATTCTCCGGCACATGTATCAACCATCTTGTAAACGGCTCTCTTGCGCATCGGGCACTTCTGGCCGGACATTCTTTCGATCGTGCTGTCGAGATAACCGTAGTTCTTTGCGGTAAGATATTTTTCCTCTGTGAGTTCACCGTCAGCAAGCCACTTTTCGAGATTTACCATGTTGAGGAGTTTGTTAAGGAACCACTCGTCGATCATGGTCATTTCATGAAGCTTTTCAACGGTAACGCCTCTCTTAAGAGCTTCGTAAACCTGGAATGAACGTTCGTCGTCAACCTCTTCAAGTTTCTTCATGAGTTCTTCATCGGAAAGCTTTTCAAGCTTCTTAAGATTCATTGAATCAACGCCGAGTTCAATCGAACGGACAGCCTTCATCATAGCCTGTTCAAAGCTTGTACCAATAGCCATTACCTCACCGGTAGCCTTCATCTGTGTACCGAGTGTTCTCTTGGCATAAACGAATTTATCAAAAGCCCACTTAGGGAACTTAACAACAACGTAGTCAAGTGCAGGCTCGAAGCAGGCATAGGTCTTTCCTGTTACCTGGTTGATGATCTCGTCGAGCGTGTAGCCGATAGCGATCTTTGCTGCAACCTTGGCGATAGGATAACCGGTAGCCTTTGATGCAAGAGCAGATGAACGTGAAACTCGCGGATTTACTTCGATAACGCTGTACTGGAATGATTCCGGATGAAGAGCGAACTGACAGTTACAGCCGCCTTCTACCTTGAGTTCTCTGATAATATTGATAGCTGCTGTACGGAGCATCTGGTACTCGCGGTCAGTAAGAGTAACTGCAGGAGCGATAACGATAGAGTCACCTGTATGTACGCCGACCGGGTCAAAGTTTTCCATTGAGCAGACTGTGATACAGTTGTCCTTGCTGTCACGGATAACTTCAAACTCGATCTCTTTCCAGCCGCTGATACATTTTTCAACGAGGATCTGAGTGATAGGTGAAAGACGGAGACCGTTCTTGGCAATGTCGCGGAGCTCGTCTTCATTCTTTGCAATACCGCCGCCTGTACCGCCGAGTGTAAATGCAGGACGAACGATGACCGGATAACCGATGACCTTGGCAAAATCAACAGAATCTTCGATAGTTTCAACGACCTTTGAAGGGATGCAAGGTTCACCGATCTTTTCCATTGTATCCTTGAAAGCCTGTCTGTCCTCAGCCTTGTGAATTGTAAGCGGATCTGCACCGAGAAGCTTTACATTATTTGCTTCAAGGAATCCTTCTTCTGCCAGCTGCATGGAAAGAGTAAGACCTGTCTGTCCGCCGAGTGTGGAAAGAAGGCTGTCCGGCTTTTCTATTTTAATGATTCTTTTGATAACGTCAAGTGTAAGAGGTTCAATGTAGATCTTGTCTGCCATCGCCTTGTCGGTCATGATGGTAGCAGGGTTTGAGTTTACGAGAACAACTTCAAGACCTTCCTGCTTGAGAGCACGACAGGCCTGTGTTCCTGCGTAGTCGAATTCGGCAGCCTGTCCGATAACGATAGGACCTGAACCTATAACAAGTACTTTCTTAATATCTTTTCTTAACGGCATTTTACTTTTCCTCCATTAACTGTACGAATTCGTCAAATAAGTAAGATGTGTCAAGCGGACCGCCATGAGCTTCCGGATGGAACTGTACTGTGAATGCTTTTTCGTTCTTGTATCTTACACCTTCACAGGTCTTGTCATTTGCATTGATGTGTGAAACTTCAGCAATGGATGTATCAACACTGTCATTGAGAACGGCATAACCGTGGTTCTGTGTCGTAACGAATGTCTTGTCGAGGGCAAGATCGATAACCGGCTGGTTTGCACCGCGGTGACCGTACTTAAGTTTTTCTGTCTTAGCACCGTGTGCGAGAGCCATGATCTGATGGCCCATACAGATACCGAAAATCGGTATTCCGAGCTTTGAGATCTCGGCAACATTCTTTATTACCTCAGTATTCTCGGAAGGATCCCCGGGGCCGTTTGAAAGCATGATTCCGTCAGGAGCGATCTCTTTTATCTCGGCTGCAGTTGTTCTGTCCGGAACAACGATAACGTCGCAGCCTCTCTTAAGAAGTTCCTCACGAATGTTTCTCTTGTAGCCGAGGTCGATGAGAACTACTTTGTACTTGCTGTTTTCAGCCTTGTATTCACACTTTTCAGGAACTGTGACTGTGTGAACGGCATCTTTTATCGTATATGCGTTAATAAGCTTTAAAAGTTCATCCTTCTTGGCGAAAACATCTTCAGTAGTGATCGCACCGTTCATAACACCGTACTCTCTTATCTTTCTGGTAAGACTTCTTGTGTCGATGGAGTGGATGCCGATGATGTTCTGTTCCTTCAGGAAGTCATCGATATTTCCCTCGCAGCGGAAGTTTGACGGAGCATTGCACCATTCTCTTACGATATATCCGCTGACATATGACTTTGTGGATTCAAAGTCCTCTTTGTTCACGCCGTAGTTTCCGATAAGCGGAAAAGTCTGAACAACGATCTGACCGTAGTAGCTCGGGTCAGTAAGTGTTTCCTGGTATCCCGTCATACCTGTTGTAAATACAACTTCACCGATAACAGTTCCCTTTGCACCGAAGGACTGTCCGGTGAGAACAGTTCCGTCAGCAAGAAGAATATAAGCCTTTTCGCTCTTATTGAATAATGCCATTTTATCAGATCCCTTCAAAAGTCTTACCTGCAGATTACAGATGTTATATCGTCGCGCATTCTGATAACTTCACGTCTTGAAGCCTTTGCAAAATCCTTTTCATCGCAGCCTTCCTTTGTGTATGCACACATAATGGCTCTTGATGAGTTTACGATCGCACCGAGGCCCTTTGCATCAAATGCACCCTTAAGGCCTTCAGCACCGCCGCCCTGAGCACCGTAGCCAGGTACGAGGAAGAATGTGTGCGGAAGTCTTTTACGGAGCTCGGTAAGCTGTTCAGGATAAGTAGCACCTACAACAGCACCGACTGATGAGTAACCGTACTCACCGATCTGTTCGCTTCCCCACTTTTCACACATGTCGCCCATTACTGCATAAACTGTATTGTCGCCGATTTTCTGGTCCTGAAGCTCGCCGCTTGATTTGTTTGAAGTCTTGACGAGAACGAAGATGCCCTTGTCCTTCTTTTCACATATCTCGAGGAGAGGAGCGATTCCGTCTGTTCCGAGATATCCGTTTACTGTAAGGGCATCAGCACCGAAAGCTTCGATCATCTGTGAGCCTACCTGAGTAGCACCGAGATGAGCTGTTGCATATGCTGTCATTGTTGCACCGATGTCGTTTCTCTTGCCGTCGGTCATAACGAACAGGCCCTTTTTCTGAGCATAGGCAATAGTCTCTGTAAGAGCCTTCACACCCTGCCAGCCGTACATTTCATAGTAGGCTGCCTGAGGCTTTATCGCAGGAACAAGGTCGTATATTTCATCAATGATAGCCTTGTTAAATGTAAGAAGCGCATCAGCTGCACCTTCGAGTGTCTCGCCGTACTTTGCGAAGCTTTCTTTTCTGATGAACTCAGGAACGTAGTCGAGCTTCGGGTCAAGTCCTGCAACTGTCGGATTCTTCTTGTCAATAATGTTCTTAATAAGTCTGTCAAATGACATAAATATATCCTCCCTGTTTTACTTTGTTTCGCTGTAAATGATTTTACCCTTTGAGATCGTGATCACCGGTTTTCCCTTAAGTGTCACGCCTTTGAAAAGAGTGTTGTGAGATTTTGAATGAAGCTTTTCCGGATCAACTGTCCATTCCCTGTTAAGGTCTGCTATGCAGATGTCCGCTGTGCTTCCCTCACGTATATACACAGGCTCAAGCCCGAGAAGCTTTCTCGGATTCTCTGACATGAGCTCGGATATTCTTCCGAGTGTTATCTTTCCGGTGTGGTAAAGATAAGTAACTGTCGCGGCAAATGATGTTTCAAGGCCTACAACACCGTTAGGAGCCTTTTCAAAATCAGCCTTTTCATTTGCCGCATGCGGCGCATGGTCAGTAACTATGCAGTCAATTGTTCCGTCGATAACTGCCTCAGTAATCGCTTCAACGTCACGCTTTTCGCGGAGAGGCGGATTCATTCTGAAGTCTGCATCACGGGCAAGAAGCTTTTCATCGGTAAAGATGAAGTAGTGCGGAGCTGTTTCGCATGTTACCTTAAGTCCGCGTTTCTTTGCATCTCTTATAAAGCCGATGCTTCCTTCGGTACTTACATGTGCTATGTGCACCGGAACTCCGGCTGCACCTGCAAGAGCCATTTCCCTTACTGTTATGCTGTCTTCTGACGCACGGTCCATGCCCGGAACGCCAAGCTTTTCAGAAACGGCACCCTTATTCATGATCCCCTTTCCGATTATGTCCATGTCTTCGCAGTGCGAAGTGAGCAGAAGGCCGTACTTATCAGCATTTATAAGTCCCCTGCGCATAAGCTCAGCATTTTTTACCGGCTTTCCGTCATCGGAAACTGCAACTATGCCGAGTCTTTTGTACATTTCAAAATCAGCAAGCTCGCCGCCGGCCATTCCCTTGGTTATGCATGCTGTCTGGTAAATGTCTATGCCGGTTTTAGCCGCCTTGTCCTTTATGTAATTAATAGTTTCCTCGTTGTCAACAGGAGGATTTGTGTTCGGCATACAGAGTACCCCTGTTACGCCGCCTGCTGCAGCTGCTGCCGCACCTGTAAGTATATCTTCCTTGTGAGTAAATCCCGGATCTCTGAAATGCACGTGCATATCAAAAAAAGACGGAAACGCTGTAAGACCTGTACCGTCGATAACAACTGCGCTATCGTCTTCAGGAGCGATTCCGACTTTCTGTATTTTTCCGTCACGGATATAAATATCATAGGTTTTATCAGATGAAAGCATTTTGTCAACAACTGAAATGTTTCTGATTATGATATTCTGATTCATTTTTCCCACTCATCCTTTCTGTAAACAATTCAAAGAAAACAAAGACCATTCCGGTTTCCCGGTTCAATAAGATCTAATGTTTTCTTAACTGACTTTATGGTTCAGGTTCATAGATAGTCACACTGTCTGTGCCGTCCATCTCTGTTACCTGTACCTTTACCATCTCTTCGTGAGAAGTAGGCAGATTCTTTCCTACAAAATCCGGTCTTATCGGGATCTCCCTGTGACCGCGGTCTATGAGGACTGCAAGCTGGATACGCTGCGGTCTTCCTCTTCCGATAACGGCGTCAATAGCCGCTCTCGCGCTTCTGCCTGTGTATATAACGTCATCAACAAGAATGATGACCTTGTTATTTATATCAAAATCAACAGATGTGCCGTCTGGTTCAGATAATCTTCGTTTATCATCTCTGTACGGTGTTATATCGAGCTTTCCGCACTCTACTTTAATGCCTTCGATCTCTTTTATTTTCTGTGAGATACGCTCAGCAAGAAAAGCACCTCTTGTAAGAATACCGATTATACAAAGATCAGCCGCACCCTTGTTCTGTTCGAGTATCTCGTAAGTGATTCTAGTAACAGCCCTTCTTATTGCACTTTCGTCAAGGATAACTGCTTTTTCTTTCAAGAAACAAACCCTCTTTACAACAAAAATACCTGTCCGCACAAGTCAGACAGGTATAATTATCCCAAGCTTATTTAACGTAATCATGTAAGCAGATCATATCCGCAGGATACAGTAATGTCCTGAAAATACCGGATGAACCGCTTCGTAAACTTAAAACAAATACCTTGCCGACCTCTCCGGATCAACTTAAAGGAGTTATGTGTAAATCATAGTAAAGTCAGTTTAAAAACCCGACTTTCATATAATTATATCACACGCGGTTTGGTTTGTAAAGTTTATTTGATCCGTTTCTGATATTTTAGGCATGTTGATCTAATTTACATAACATATCGATCAAGGATTTATGTCATTATAATAGCGTATCTGACTGACGCGTCTTAAGTAAACGCTAAACCGGTAGTTCCTGCCGGAAACATGTCTATGGTATTATAATGACTGACTGCCTTGCTGTCGTTATGAGGATTATCAGGGATTATAGCAATATTGTAGTAGTAAGTAGCTAACATTCTCAGTGTACCAGGATTGTGTCTGTCAAAATAAAGATTCACATTACCTTCAGAATCTGTTTTCACAGCTGTAAGTTCCATAGCCATACCATTCGGTTCAAGCGTGTCCATTTCGATCGCTATTCGATTATTCTCGAAAAAGTCATCAGTTACAGTTATTCCTGCTTTTTCAAAAGCATTTACAGCTTTTTCGAAACAGCCGATATACTTGTCGTAATCTTCCTTCGTTGAAATCATTGCGGTATATTCTTCAGCATAATCTTTTGCAAACTTACCGTAAATAAAACATTCTCTCCAGTAATCATCTATCTCTAAAAAAGTACACTGATCTGTGATATCTATAAGTTCTGAACTGTCTGCACTACCTGTCGTTTCTGTCGAATCTGCAGGTTTAGTTATCTTTCCGATATTTTCTCTCTTTTTGGAGATGAACGACCTTAAACAGGCAAGATCTCCGATATTTACAGAATGATCATACTCGACGTCAGCTGCTTCTTTAAGTTCATCATTTTCAAAGTTCTGGTCTCCTATAAGATAAAGTGAGAGTATTGAAAGATCTGAAACATCAACTATACTGTCGGAATTGAGATCTCCGTATATTATTTCGTCCTTTGCTTCTATAGTTCTGCCGCCGTTAATATTTGCTGCTGTTATTATCATTGCAAGTGCAGTAATAAATGCTGCTGTTTTTCTGTTATTTTTCATTTACCTTCATCCTTTCTCGTTTATCAGTGTTTTCTTAATCTTTCCGTGTGACTTTATAGTACGGAAGGCCTGCTCTGAACAGTTCTTTTGGCGTTGCAAGGCCGTTGATAACAGCATATTCCACCGTACATGAATACCCGTCTGAAAATTCTACAATGTATTTTCCCGGATATTTGACAGAATAGTAAAACCTGTCATCCTCAAGTATCAGCGGATCTTCATTTTCATCCCACTCTGATTTCGATGATACCCAGAAATGCCGTTCACCACTGGTTGTTTCTGCAGGTAATTCTGTAAACGGTTCTTCTGTTTCGTCTGTCGAATACGGATATGTTCCGGCGTTTCCTGTCAGCGCAATTGTTACAGGCTCCGCATTCTCAGTGCACGGATAGGTGCCGATCGGTTCTGTTACTGGTCTGGATCTCGTTGTTGCTTCAGTTGTGCACGGATAAGTACCGATGTTCCACCATGGTTCTGTTGCCGGTTCTGCTTTTGTTGTTGCTTCAGTTGTACACGGATATGTACCGATGTTCCACCACGGTTCTGTCGATGCATTTACTGTAACCGGTACTGTATACGCCTGAGTTTCAGTGTCTGTATGCTTCGCTTCAGTAAGAGTTACTGTATACGGATCTGTATGCGGAGCAGAAGCCGTAACATTCTGATTTCGTGTACTTTCGGTTATCTGTTTTCCGCTCGTTTCTGCAAGTCTGTTATCAGAAGACAAAACTGATCCGGTATTAGCTTCGCTTGTGATCATTCCGTCTGAAGAAATTCCGGCAGACATATCTGTTGTCTCGTATTCTGCACTGCTGTAAGCTGCTGTATGCGGTTCTGTCAAAGTATTAGTATACCCGTCATTTCCGGTGGAATCATGCTGATCATTGTTCTCTGAAGATATTTCAGAAAGCATAACCTCATGATCATATTTTCTGCCCAGATCATAAAAATGGAATGCAACGAGCAGTGAAAATACTGCAGCTGCTGACGCCAATGCTGCTAATACCGGAAAACGTTTTTTCCTTCCGGATAATGTAACGCTGTCCGTTTCATTTCTTTTAAGATCCGCTTTTTTCAAAAAATCATCTGACAGGTGATCCCATGAAGCTTCAAAGCTTTCCCTTATATCTTTCAGTATGTCTTTTTCAGTCAACGTTATCACCTCCGGAAATCTTTTTTAATTTTTTTAACGCGTTATTGTATTTCCAGATAACTGTTGGCCTCGGACGTCCGGTGATCTCTGCAATTTCTGCATGAGTAAACCCCTGTGAGTACATAAGAACTATCTCACGTTCCTCTTCTTTCAGATGCTTAAACAATACTTTTACAGTTTCACTTGCCGTTATTTTTTCAAAGCAGTCTTCCGAAGGAATATTCTCATCGAGATCGGTCCTTTTTTACTGCTTCTTATCCAGTCGAGCGACATATTACGGGCTATCATCATGATCCATGACTTCGCATTTTTCCCCGAAAAAGAGGGAGCCGCCGACCAGATCCTAAGGAAAGTGTTCTGCATTATATCTTCAGCATCGAAATCAGATTTCGTATATACAAGCGCGAGTGAATAGACGCTTGTTTTCATTTCTGAATACAGTTCTGACAGTGCCTGCCTGTCATTTTCCTGTATTCGGAAAATAAGATGTTTTAAATTCTCATTATTCACCATATGGGATTACACTCCGTTTGAAAGCTTTCATATATAAGACGAACGGGAAAGCTTAAATATTTGAGTTTCCGAGAGATTTGTAGGATATTACAAATCCCCGTTTTTAACTTATACACATCGCACAAAACCAAATAACACCGGAGCAGCCAGCAAAGGCTTGTCACCGGTGTTATGATGCAATATATCAGAAAAGATATTATTTGATAAGAGTTTTAAGATTTTCGGCATACCTTGTACACAGACCGATCATCTCGTTTATTTTTCCTTCACCAAGCATAGCCATGCTCTGGTGTTCCGCATCGATTATCGTCGGAATAATTTTGTCTGCATACTTTCTGCCTTCTTCGGTAAGCTTAACAAGCTTGTTTCTTCTGTCAGATGCGATCTCCTCCATTGAAATGTATCCCTTGATGAGATACGACTTCATAATGGCACTGACCGTCTGTTTGGTTATAACTGAAGAACGGCAGATATCATTCTGCGTACATCCTTCCGGCGCTGTGTAAAGCATACGGAGCACGAAAAGGCTTTTGTATCCAAGTCCGAATTTTTTAGCATATTTCTCGTAAAGCGAATACTGCATGTATCTGACCGAAACATATTCTTCTGAATTTAACTCTATCTGTTCCTCTGTCATATCTGTACCCCTTTCATCTTTCTGGAAAATACTGATTTTGGCAGCATTTCCTTTGAAATGAAAAACTGAATTTCTTATAATTTTCTGAATGCAAGAACTGCAAACTCCGTACTCACCTTCATTGAATCGATCGCTTCAAGCTTTTTAAAATCCTTTTCTGACGTCTTATAGTAATAGGGAGTCATCATAAAAAGATTTTTTATATCTTCACATGATCCGAGATTTACTTTCCGGTGGAGTTCACTGCATCTCGCAAGTTCGAATCCTTCTATAGCATATTCTTTAACTTCATTTTTATACGGATTATCGTAAACTGCTTCCTTCAGTTCCCAGAGATGATTTTCAAGCGGAATGATCTGAATATAGATACCGCCTTTTTTTAGTACTCTTTTAAATTCCTCACCGCAAAACGGAGCAAATACATTTACGATTATATCACATGATGCATCCGAAAGCGGAAGATGAAAAATACTTGCGACTGCCTTTTCTATCCCCTTCGACCTGCTCTTTGCACAGGCAAGGGCGTTTTTGGAGATGTCAACAGCAAGCACCGCGGCACTGATACCGGAACTCTGCAGTTTTTCGTAAAAATCGGAAGTGTAGTAACATTCACCGCATCCGGCATCAAGTATAACGGAACCGTTATGCGAAAACTTTAAAACGGTCTCGCTTATCTTGTCGCGGAGAGCACTGTAATAGCCTTTATCAAGAAAATCGCGGCGGGCATGTACCATGAGTTTGTCATCGCCGTGATTTCCGGATTTCTGTGACATGAGCAGATTTACGTATCCGCTTTTTGAAAGATCAAAGCAGTGGTTCTTTTCACAGACAAGAGACTTGTCACGCTTTTCAAGAGCACCGCCGCATACAGGACAGACAAATCCTGACATGATCATTCTTCTTCAGCAGCGTCAGGGTTTTCCCAGTTATGCCATACGTTCTGAACATCATCGTTGTCTTCGAGGTGTTCAAGAAGAAGGTTCATCTTCTTTATGGACTCTTCATCTGTAAGTGTTACGTAGTTATCAGGTATCTGAGCTGTTTCAGCTGAAAGAATTGTATAGCCCTTTTCAGTGAGAGCATCTCTTACTGCGTGAAGATCGGCAGCTGCTGAGATAAATTCTACTGTATCATCTTCGATGCTGTAGTCATCTGCACCTGATTCAACGCAGTCTTCCATGAGCTTGTCTTCATCGTAGCCGTTGTTTTCAACTTCTACTATACCGCGGCTTGTAAACATGAATGATACGCATCCGCTTGTTCCGAGGTTGCCGCCGAATTTATCAAAGTAATGACGAACATCACCGGCTGTTCTGTTCTTGTTGTCAGTAAGTGTTTCTACGATAACAGCGATACCATTAGGGCCGTATCCCTCATATACGATAGAGATGTAGTCGCTCTTGTCTTCGCCGCCGCTTGCCTTCTTGATAAGTCTGTCGATGTTGTCACTTGGTACGTTATTGGCCTTAGCCTTGGCAATAAGGTCACGAAGCTTTGCATTGGTTGTCGGATCAGGGCCGCCTTCCTTAACGCATACTGTCATTTCACGACCGATCTTTGTGAAGATCTTTGCTCTGGCCTGGTCAGTAGCTTCCTTCTTTCTCTTGATTGTACTCCATTTTGAATGTCCTGACATTTCAGTCATCCTCCTTCGTTTCAGATAATATGATTTTCATTAATTCTTCAATACGTTCTCTTCTGCCTGTAAGATGCAGAAAACCAAAAAGGCACTCAACTGCAGTTGCCCTTCTGTAATCTATAATACTGGCACTTTTCGGTGCTGAACAGCCTGTTGCATTTCTCCCCCTCTTGAGAACAGATGTTTCATCTTCATCAAGATGCGGAAGTATAACATCATAGGCTTTCGACTGAAAAACTGCACATACTTTTTTTGTCGATGCAGCATGAAGTCTGGAAACAGCGGTATTCGCTTTAAGAACAATATCCTCACGGACAAGCTGTTCGTAAACAGAATCTCCTAAAAAAGCAAGTGTGAGAGGAGAATACTGCATTGCTTCCCTTGCTGATAAAACTTTATCCGTAAGCTTCACCCCTACTTAACGTACTCAAACTCAAGTCCGAAAATATCGACTGTGTCGCCTTCTTCAATACCCATTTCCTCAAGTCTGGTAAATACACCGCTTGTCTGAAGGACTCTCTGAAGATACTGAAGTGATGAGTAGTCATCGAGATTAACTGTTCTGAGAATCGGTTCAAGCCAGTTTGCCTCGACAAAATAGATATCCTCTTCCTTTGTAACAGTGATCTTCTTACGATCGTCCTCGATCTGCATAAGTTCTTCTTCAGGGATCTCTTCAGGTTCATATTCCTTGATAGGAGGAAGCTTGTCGAGTTCTCCTGAAATGTATTTTATAAGCTCTGCTGTTCCCTGTGTTGTGGCAGCAGAAATCTCAAAAAAGGCGTAACCCTTGTCCTCGATATACTTTTTCAGCGCACCGATCTGTTCAGGTGAAGCCATATCTGATTTGTTGGCAGCAACGATCTGCGGACACTTTGCAAGATCAGGACTGAACTTTTCAAGTTCAGCGTTGATTATGTCAAAATCTTCAGCAGGATCTCTTCCCTCTGAACCTGATACGTCAAGTACATGAAGGATAAGACGGCAGCGTTCAACGTGTCTTAAAAACTCATGTCCGAGTCCTATACCGTCGCTTGCGCCCTCAATAAGACCAGGAATATCTGCCATTACAAAAGATTTTTCGGCTTCTACCTTTACAACTCCGAGAACCGGTACAAGAGTAGTAAAGTGATAGTTTGCTATTTTAGGCTTCGCCTGGCTGACAACAGAAATAAGAGTTGATTTTCCGACATTCGGGAAACCAACAAGTCCTACGTCTGCAAGAAGCTTAAGTTCAAGTGAAAGTTCAAACTCCTCACCCGGATAACCCGGCTTTGCAAACTTAGGTATCTGTCTTGTAGGCGACTTGAATGCAGAATTGCCCTTGCCGCCGTTTCCGCCTCTGGCAATAACCTGTCTGTCCTTTCTTGAAAGGTCAGCTATTATTCTACCGGTATTAAAATCCCTTACAAGAGTACCGCGCGGGACCTTGATGATAAGGTCCTGTCCGTTTCTACCGGTACAGTGCTTTGCGCCTCCGTTTTCTCCGCGCTCGGCAATGTATTTCTTTTTATATTTAAAGTCTATAAGGGTCGAGAAGTTGTCATCTATTACAAAGATAACATCTCCGCCCTTGCCGCCGTTTCCACCGTCCGGGCCACCGGCAGCGACATATTTTTCACGATGAAATGATACCGCACCGTCTCCGCCGTCTCCGGCCTTGACTCTGATCTTCGCCTTGTCTACGAACATTTTAACTCACCTTCCATGTGTGCCTGACCGCACATGACATTATACAATAAAATCCCAAGCAAAGCATATGCTCGGGATTTTTACTGTAAATAAAAAGCGTTATTTTACTGTGCAGCGTAAACTGATACTTTCTTACGGTCACGGCCGAGTCTTTCGAACTTAACTCTTCCTTCAACCATAGCGAAAATTGTATCATCAGAACCGATACCTACACCATTACCTGGATGAATGTGTGTACCACGCTGACGTACGATGATGTTGCCAGCCTTAACGAACTGACCATCTGCTCTTTTAACACCTAATCTCTTTGACTCAGAATCACGGCCGTTCTTAGTAGAACCTGAACCCTTCTTATGAGCAAAAAACTGCATACTAAGATTTAACATATCTTACACCTCCGAAATTTTAGTTTTAATCGTTCTTTCAAAAGATTTGCCAAGAAAATCAAGATGAACTTTAAGCCCTGCGATGATCGTAGAAGCTGTTTTCTGATTTTCTTCACTGATTTCCGCAATCTTCAGAGTTACTACATTGTCTGCAACTTCAGTTTCAGCCTTAAACTTAAAACTGTCAGTTATAAGATCGGCTGTAAGTTCAACTGCAGATGAGACACTGGCACAGACAATATCAAATCCGTGATCGTCATAGCCTGCATGTCCGCTGACTCTGAAACCCGAAAAATCACTGCCCTTTTTATAAAAAACAGCAGTTATCATTCGTGATTAAGCCTTGATTGCTTCGATCTTAACCTGAGTGTAAGGCTGTCTGTGGCCCTGTCTTCTCATTGAAGAACCCTTCTTTGGCTTGTAAGTAAGAATGTTGATCTTCTTGCCCTTGCCGTTCTTAACAACTGTAGCAGATACTGTAGCACCGCTTACGTATGGAGCTCCAACTGTAAGACCCTTGTCTGTGTTCACAGCAACAACCTTATCAAAGCTAACCTTTTCGTCAGCTTCAACTGCGAGCTTTTCGATGAATACTACATCGCCCTCTTTTACTTGATACTGCTTACCACCAGTTTCGATAATTGCGTACATTTTGGTTTACTTCCTTTCCAAAAAACTCGCTGTACAAGGTGTGTTTCGTCAGTGCGGAACATCTTGCGAACCTGTATACATGCGGCTTTATTATTTTACCATATAAATCTTTGGTTTGTCAAGTGTTTTTTAATAAAAAACAGTGAAAATCTTTGTTAAATCTGACTTTCACTGTTCTTTGTTTTATATTAAGATGCCTGAAACGATAACCACTGCACAGATAAATAATGCAAAGCTGTCGTACTTTGTAAACGGATATTTCTTGTAACCGCTCTTTGCAGTTCTGCGGTTGAATCCTCTGAGTTCAGCTGCCATAGCACTGGAGTCTACTCTCTTTACAGAGGATATAAGAAGCGGAACACAGAGAGGAATGATAAGACCTATCTTTTTGAAAATGTTCTTTGTATCGAACTCAACGCCTCGTGCAGTCTGTGCTTCCATTATACCAGTCATCTCGGATGCGAAAACCGGAATGAAACGGATAACAGTAATGATTGCAAATGCATATTTATATGGTATCTTAAGCTTTGATACCATAACATTAGCAAGGTCGCTCATCTGGGTAACTGAAAGCATGATAGCAAGCGGAAGTGCTGTAGCAAGAAGTCTGAGTACAAAAAGGAGTGAAAAATACACGCCGTATTTCGTTATCGGTATACCAAGACCCGGTATTGTAAAGATCACGTCACCGCTTCTGATAAACAGTACCTGAACTACAAAAAGAATCAGTGAAAGCTTGAAAAGGCCGGAAATGATCGACATAGCCATCTTCTGAATACCAGCCGCATATGCTATCAGTATATTTACAACGATTATTGCAAGAATAAAAAGTAAGTTCTTGCTTACAAAGCACATCGCACACAGTACGACGGAAAGAATGAGTTTTGACAGCGGATTCATCTTATGAAATATTGAATTACCGCTTTTATATTCAAGAAAGCCCTTCATCAGTTATTTGCCCTCGCCTTTTCTTTGAGTTTCTGTAACATTTCTTCATGTGTGAACACTTCGTCAAATCCTTCAAGACGCATTGCAAGATCAGCTATCTGTGGAGGAAGAAGTCTCGCTTCAGTGAGCACTTCCCTGTTCTTCATTACCTTCCTCATCTCGTCAAATGCGATCATGTGACCGTCTGTCATAACAAGGACTTTCTTTGCAAAGTCAAGTACAAGTTCCATGTCGTGTGTTACCATTACAACAGTAGTACCTTTTTCATTGAGTTCAGATACTATATTAAGTATCTGCATACACTCAGCATAGTCAAGACCTGTTGTAGGCTCGTCAAGGATGAGAACATCAGGCTCAGTTACTATAATAGATGCAAGAGCGATCTTCTGGCGCTCACCACGGCTGAGTGTGAAAGGATCATGATCACCGTCGAATCCGAATCTGTTCAGAATTTCTTCAACATGCTTCTTTGCGTATTCCGGATCAGCATTTATACAGGTCATGCTGAACATGAGCTCATCACGAATGGTATTTTTACATATCTGTCTGTCAGGATTCTGGAAGAGAAATCCGATATGTTTTGCAAGAAGGCTTGTTCGCGTAGTTTTGGTATTGAGCCCGTTGATCGTTACATCACCGGATGTTGGCTTGAGAATACCGTTGAAAAGCTTGCTCATTGTTGTCTTGCCGGCGCCGTTTGATCCAAGGATAGCTACAAAGTCGCCCTTGTCGATATGGAAGTTAAGATTTTTGATAGTATCTTCTTCTTCATATCTGAAACATACGTTTTTAAAATCAATCACGTTATCTTCCTCCTTCAGATCAAAGTACGCTTCGTACCATTTTTTCAGCACTGTCAAGATCAGCCGGATATTCTCCGTCATACATTCCGTCTTCGTGCATCATTCTTGAAAGTGTTACGATACGCGGACAGTTGATACCCATATTTTCAAGATCTTCGCTGTGTTTAAGAACTTCGCTTACCTTGTCATAGTGAACGACTTTACCGTCTTCAACCACAAGAAGCTTGTCTGCAAATTCACACTGAAGCATGATTTTCTGCTCAACAACGATTATCGTCATGCCGTATTTACGGTTAAGGTCTTTCAGAAGCCGGAATATTTCAAGACTGCTCTGAGGATCAAGTTCACCGGTAGGTTCATCAAGAACAAGGATCTTCGGTCTGAGCGCGATCATAGCCGCAATGGCAGTTTTCTGCTTCTGTCCGCCGCTCAGTGTCCCGATACTTCTTGTTCTGAGATTTTCGATGTGAAGAGCAGAAAGTGCTTCAGAAATCCTTTCTTCTATCTCATCTGCCGGACATCCGAAGTTTTCAAGTCCGAAAAGAATTTCATCCTCAACGATAGTCGCAGTCATCTGTGCATCAATATCCTGGAACACACATCCGACTTCAGATGCTATCTTATCAGGTTTGTTTTCTACAGTATCCATACCGTTTACAACAACTGCACCGTAAAAATCACCTTTGAAATGATGAGGTACTGTACCGTTGATTGCGTATGTGAGTGTTGATTTACCGGCACCGCTCGGACCAATAACACCGATAAAGTCACCGTCTTCAATTGTAAGATTGATATCGTCAAGAACAAATTTCTTTGCTCCCGCATACTTGAACTTCAGATTCTTAAACTCGATCATCTGATTATTCCCTTCCGTTTGTAATTTTATTATATCAAAAGTATAGTGAATGCCGGAATTACTCTGACATTCACTATCAGTTATATTTCTTAGTTTATTAAACTTTGATTACTTCTTGAATGCAAGCTTAACTGGTACATAAAGAAGTGTAACGATTATTGTATTGATAAGAGTTGTTCCGGCAATGATTCCGAGGAATACTGCAAGAGCAACAGGCTGTTCCTTGTTAAGGCCTGCAAAGTAAAGAAGGTAGAGAAGGCCGAGATAAGTCATACCGCTTATGAATGTAGCAACTGCTGTACTGATCGTCGGTCTGAGATCAACCTTGTCAAACTTAACAGGGAGCTTGATCATAAGATACATTACAATAGCACCTACAAGCTCGCTTATGATGTTGATGCCCGGAGTACCAGGGAGAAACTGACATGTAACACCTGCAAGAATACCAATGATAGCAGCGTCGCGGAAACGAGGCTTGATAACGATGATTGCAAGGCAGTACATAGCAATGATGAAGTTAGGCTTCATACCGCCGAAGTTAATAATAGAACCAGCAAATGCCTTAAGTACTGCACCGGCAGCAAGAAGAATTGCAACAAGAATGATTTCCTTGAGTCCGAGTCCGGTAGTTTCTTCAGTTTTAACTACTCTTTTTTCGCTTACGTTTTCCATGATTAAACATCCTTTCAAAAATAAAAAATTTTTAATGGAGTGCTGTCAGTATCGTAATTGACCCCGGACACAAAAAAATCCTTATGTACCCCCATAACCGGGTACATAAGGACAGAATACTCTCTGCGGTGCCACCTTACTTGTCTGAAAAGATCAGACCGCTTACGAAAATGCCAACACATTTTCTGCCGTTAACGCCGGCTTACGTTTCCGCTACTAAATACGAAAGTATTTTTCACTTCACCCTCAGCGATCCATTTACCATACTGCATTTCCGCGGTTTTCCAGCGTCCCCGCTCTCTGTAGGCGCATGACATGGTTTTATCTTCGCATCACAGGTTTAATTGTTTATTACAATTGGTATTTTAGCACATTAAAATTTGTTTGTCAATAGAATTTTCCCTATTAACTCTTTAAAAAATCAAGATTGTAAGAGAGATAAAATACGCACAAAAGCGTACTGTTATTTTTATATATAGTAAACGAAAAAAGTATTATCTGTTTACTGACAGCTGATATGTACAGAACAAGCCGTATTTATTGCGCGTTATTCGGTGGTTACTCCAGCAACCTTCTGAAGGAATAATGTATTGAATTCATCCTGGCTGACTTCCTTTGCACCCGCAGGCACGGAAACTGCACTGTCGTCAAAACTGTCATCAAGCGTTTCGATTTTCATTACAGTGTTATCATTGTTCTGTATGGCATAAAGCATGTCGCCATCCATGATGAACTTTGAATAAGTCCCGGTCGTACCCTGGTAGAATTCATCGTATTTATAAGTTTTGCCGTCAAGTTCTGTTTCGCCGCTGCTTACATAACCGTAGTCTTCAAACATATCTACAGAATCTGTCTCGGCATCTTCAACAGGAAGCTTGTAGTATATATCGTCAATTATAGTATACTGTGTTTTATCTGTGTAAATGTTTGTGTATACCGTATTCATAAATTCGACATTGACAAGAATACCGCCATTCAGGTAATAGATCTCCTGACTCATAGGCTGACCTGAAACATCTGTGCTGAATTTAAGATGATATTTGTCTGACGTAAGCATTTTAACTGCTTTTTCACTGGCAATGCCGTCGAAATCATATGATACTTGTACTGATGATGTTTCAGTGCTCTCTGCTTCATCTGCAGCATCATCTGTGTTATCAGGTTCACTGCTTTCCGTCGCCGAAGACGTATCTTTCTTTTCTGCTGTACTGTTTTCCTTACTGTTGCAGGAAGTTATCACAGCGCAGACGCTGATGGCAAGAAGTGAAGCTATTATTTTCTTTAACATTTGGGAACTCCTCCGTATTATCCAGGTTTTTTCTTCTCTGCAAACCGTGTAAAAGAAACATGGCACTTAACATGGCCGATGTTTCCGTAAGCATAATACTACTATGATTATAACACTTTCGAATAAATATGGCAATACAGCATTTTCACAATTTTGATTTGACTTTGACAGCTGTTTATGCTATACTGTAAAACTGTGAAAAGGAATTTTCCGGTTTAAAGCCGTTCATTTCTCAGGAGGTGTTTATCATTCCATCACACTGGTATATATTTCTTGCTGTTCTCACCGTATTATGTATAATCTTCAGCAGAGACAGAAGAAGAAAAATAATAATGAAAAAGAATATACGAATGAAGAAGAAAGGAGTAAAAAGAACTATGCCACTGGAAATGCTGAATGAATGCATTGGAAAAGAAGTTATCATCTGCGTTGAAGGCGAACTCAGCGGATTTAAGGCAAACGTAATCGCTGTAAAGGACAACTGGATCAAGGTAGAGGAAAAGAACAACGTACGCCTTATCAACGGTGATATGATCACTCAGATCTACATTCCAAAAAAGAAATAAAAAACAAGATGCACCACATAAGTGATGCATCTTATTTTTTCTCGTGATTTTATCCCCATTTTCCTTAAATACCCCGGCCGATCCTTACAATAATCCCTAAGTAATTGTTCCCCAACAAAAACTATCTCATATCGCCCCGCCGATCAGAAATCCTCATCATCCTATATCATTTCCCCTGTAACTATTTCTTTTCTGCACCCCACCGGTCTGCCTCGCAATAATCCGCAATAACATTGTTCCCCAACAACACTATCACAATTCCGACGCTTTCCCCAGCAGAAGCGATCCTCAATAGTCCCGGTGACAAGCCCTGTCCCCCAACAAGACTTTGTCTTCTTCCCCTTTTTTCATCTCCGAAATACCCAATAATCAGTTGAACCGTCCCGTCCCCCAACGAAACTGTTCTTATACCATAAACCCCATTTCACGGTTCCCATATAATCCGTTTTATCAGCCTGTAAAATCAAAAAACCCACAGTACGAATACTGTGGGTTATTCTCATTTATCAGTGTCTGTGCAATTCGTAGTAAATACTAATTAAAAGTATTTATTATCATTGCAGCTGGCTGACATTCCACAGTCCCTATAGCTTTGCGTCACATCTTTTCAGATGCTTTGCCCTTCTGATAATATCAGTTCGGATGTTTTGTGTAACATCTTTAACTGATGTTTTTATTATATAGCATCATCACTGATTTGTCAACCGTTTATCACAAAGTTCAGCACTTTACGCAATTATAAAATGCATTCATTGTGCACATTGACAAACATAAACTTTAAATCATCCCTTGATTGCACCGGCAATAAGACTTTCCTGAATCTTTCTGCTGATGAACGCATATACAAACAGTGTAGGGAAAGTTGCGATTACAAGAGCTGCACCGATCGGGCCCCACTTGGTTGTATATGAACCGAAGAATGTATTGATTGCAACAGGAAGAGTGCTGAAACGCTTTTCACTGTTGAAGATGTTTGCGAACATGAGTTCGTTCCACGCCTGAAGGAAAGTAAAGATAATTACTGTCGAAATAGCAGGCTTCATAAGCGGAAGAATGATCCTGAAAAAGATACCGAATGTACCGCATCCGTCAAGACACGCCGACTCTTCAAGCTCCTTAGGTATGTTTACCATAAAGCTTCCGAAGATCATTATCGCCATGGCAAGCGAGAACGCTGCGTAAGGAACGATAAGCGCCTGATATGAGTTCAGCATCTTGAGTGACTTGAGCATGAGGAATACAGGAAGAAGTGCAGCGTGAATAGGAAGAGTAAGACCAAGCATGAAAATGTTGTTGGCAGTATCACGTCCGCGCCATTCCATTCTTGTAAGCGCATAACAAGCCATAAGTGCACATACGATAGTGAGTGCGATAGTAAACACTGAAACGATGATGCTGTTTTTAAATCCGAGAAGTATTGTACTGTCGCGCATCATTCCTGTACTTAATGTACCGGAACGCATTGCATCCGCGTAGTTTGACCACATCCAGTTTTTCGGAAGTCCAAGAACATTTTCGCCGAATATTTCTGCATTCTCCTTCAGTGAGAATGTAAACATCCAGTAGAGCGGAAATACGCAGAGAACTGTCCAGATAAGAAGGACTACATATGCACCGACAGGCGCCTTGTTTAATTTTTTACTTTTCATCGTAATCCTCCGTTTTTATTCCTTTCTTGATCAGTATAGCAAAGAAGAAGCAAAGGAAGATGATCATAACTGCAATTGCACTTCCGTAACCGTAGCGGCTTTCATCGAAAGTCATATTTACCATGAGGGTACTCGGCACTTCACTTGCATGGTCCGGGCCGCCTCGTGTGAGTACGTAAATAAGGTCGAATGTTTTAAGTGAACCTGTAACCGCGAAGATAACGCAGATCTTGATAACAGGCTTGAGTAACGGAATGATGATCCTTGTGTTGATCTGCCATTCGTTTGCACCGTCAATTTTAGCTGCTTCAATAACGTCAGGTGAAACGCTCTTGATACCTGCATACATAAGAAGCATATGATAGCCGACATACTGCCAGAGGTTAGGAAGAAAAGCGGCAAGAAGAACAGTCTTTGGCTCAGCAAGCCAGGCCGTCTTAGCGAGACTGTGAAGTCCTATCTTATCGAGAAGTACATTAAGAACACCGTAATTCGGATTATAGATCTTGAGCCAGAGCTGTCCGATTACAACTGTCGACATAAGTACAGGAATAAAGAAGACTGTCATAAAGAAACGCTCGCCCTTTATCCCCTTGGATATCATAAGAGCCAGTGCCAGTGACAGCGGAAGCTGAATGAAAACTGACAGAACTGCGAGAAGAAGAGCGTTGAGTGTTGTTTTGGGGAATCCGGCTGATTTACTTGTAAAAAGTTCAATGTAGTTATCAAAACCGATAAACTTCGGTTCTGTGATACCGTTCCAGTCCTGAAGGCTGTAGATGAATGACATTATAATAGGAATTATAATGATCCCAGCAAACAGGATCACTGCCGGCAGCATAAACACTATTATAGCCAGTTTATTTTTTCTTATGCTTTCCATATAAGACCTGCCTTTACGAGATAATAACCCTTTATCATAGCACTGACCGGCTGGGAAACCGGTCAGTACTATGATATTATTGTAAGGATTTCAAGGAAAATTCAGATTAGAATTTATTTTAATGAAGAATTGGAAAGTAAAATTATTTTTCGAGCTGAGCTGCCATTTCCTTCTGGAAGTCTTCAGGTGTGATAGAACCTAAGTAGAGCTTCTGGAGGAGAGCAAGATATTCGTTAGCATCTTCTGATTCAAGAAGTGTATCGAACCAGAGTGTGAATGATGTAGCGCCGTTAGCGTATTCTGTAACCTTCTTTGTAAGTTCAGGTACTGCAGAATCGTCATAGTTTACCTTCCATGCAGGGATACCAGCACCTGAGAGGTAAGCGTACTTTGAAATACCCTTTGTTACTTCGAAAGCGAATTCAGCTGAGAGATCAGCATCCTTTGTGGAAGCAGCAACCATGAGTGAGTCAGCACCGCCGCCCATGAAGTCTGTGATCTTAGCATTCTTGTCGTTTACAACCGGGATAGGAGCTACTGAGAAGTCAGTAGGATCAGCTGCGTCTGTCATGATAGAACCGCCCATCCAGCTTCCTGTGAAGTACATAGCAGCCTTGCCTGCATAGAATTCAGCACTTGCTTCATCGTTGGAAAGTGCTGCTGCACCGTCGATAAATGCGCCCATGTCAGAGAGTTCCTTGATCTTCTGAGCTGAAAGAAGGAAGTCAGGATCTGAGTAAGAACCGCCCTGCTTAAGAAGTGTCTTCTGAAGCTTTTCAGGACCTACAGACTTAAGTGTAAGACCATCGTGGAGCATTGCAAGAACCCACTTGTCCTTAGCACTTGTAGCAATAGGTGTTACACCTGCAGCCTTGAGTGTTGTGCATACATTTACAAAATCATCCCATGTAGCCGGAGCTTCGAGGTTGTTTTCCTTGAAGATCTTCTGGTTGTACCACATTGCAGATACTGGAGTTACGATTGTTGAACCGTAAACCTTTCCGTCATATGTGATGTTTGCAACAGCTGCCTCTGAAAGGTCTTCCTTATAGTTGCCGTAGTAGCTTGTAAGGTCAAGAACCTTGCCTGAATCAACGAACGGCTGTGAGAAGCCGCCTGCCCATGTGTAGAAAACGTCAGGAAGTTCGTTGGCAGCTACTGCTGACTTGATCTTTGTCTTGTATGATTCATTTTCAAATGTTTCGTGAACAACCTTTACGCCAGGATGTGATGATTCAAAGTCCTTGATAGCATCAGCATAAGCTGTGTGGAATGAGTCACTTTCTGTTGCAATGCTCCAGAGTGTGAGGGTTGTTTCCTTGGCAGCTTCATTTCCTGCACCGGCATTGCTGTTATCGCCGCCTGCCTGTGAAGAGTCTGTGCCGCCTGTTGATCCGCATCCTGTTACTACTGCTGCCATAAGAGCTGCAGCAGCGATTCCGCTTAAAATTCTTCTGATTTTCATAATATAAAATTCCTCCTGTTTGTGAAATTATTTTGTCATTTTTCACATCTCTTGATGTTTCAATTATAGCTCATTTATCGCTCTTATGGAATGCATTATCTTTACTGATGTAGGTAATATTTTTACGACTTGATTTTATATATCATGTGAACGATCACTAATATTCAGGCGGCAGCACAATATCTTATTATAAAATTCGCACAAGGCAGAAATAGTAAACATCATATTTTCACCAAAATAATCACAAGAATTGAATTAATCAACAGCAAATTTTGATAAGTATTCTCTAATGAAAATTGCTTGTCCCATTTTTCCCGATGTACAATATATATAAAAAAGTAATTGACTTTAGCCTCGTAACAATGTATAATTACATTATACTGTTTCATACAAGGAAAGGAACAGTAACTATACTGTAAAACACGAACACAAAGGAGGAATCATTATGGCCATTTCACTTCAGAAGGGTCAGAAAATTGATCTTACAAAAACAAACCCGGGTCTTCAGAAGGTAATCGTAGGACTCGGCTGGGACGTTAATAAATACGACGGAGGTTCTGACTTCGACCTCGATACATCAGCTTTCCTGCTCGATGCTTCCGGCAAGGCTCCTTCAGATTCATCATTCATCTTCTACAACAATCTCAAGTCAGAATGCGGTTCTGTATGCCACATGGGTGATAACCTCACCGGCGCAGGCGACGGAGATGACGAACAGATCAAGGTAAATCTTGCAACCGTACCTGCAAACATCGAAAAAATCGCTTTCACTGTTACAATTCACGACTATGAAACAAGACAGCAGAACTTCGGTCAGGTATCAAATGCTTACATTCGTATTCTCGATGAAGCTACAGGCGTGGAACTCATCAGATACGACCTTTGCGAAGACTTCTCAATTGAAACCTGTCTCGTTGTAGGTGAACTCTACAGACACAACGGCGAATGGAAATTCTGTGCTGTAGGAAGCGGTTTCACAGGCGGTCTTGCTTCACTCTGCTCCAACTATGGTCTTAACGCAGGCTGATAAAGCAAAATAAACAAATACATAAAATGCCTCTGTCCATCACAGACAGAGGCATTTTTATTATTTATAAATATCATCTTTTTTCTTCTCAAGTTCAGATTCAAGCCAGGATTTGAGTTCTTCAAGGCCTTCCGGAGTTTTTTCAAATTCCTTAACATCGACTATATCTTCCTCCGGAGTTCTGGCAAGACAGAACTTTCCCATCCACACAGTAACCGTAAGTACATCACCGTTTACTATTTTATAATTGAATGTATTGGCCACACTGCCGGTATAATTATTCTTCTCGGCAAAATACGTAAAGCCGGGTATATCAAATACTTTTTCCATTTAAGACCTCATGAATAAATATTTTTACCGAATTTCTTCGGCATTATGAACTTTGTGAAGCAGTCGTTGAAATAACGGTCTGTCATACCTGAAATATAGTCAACAACTATCCTTCCCTGCATATTGTTCTCAGAATACTTTCTGAAATACTCTGGATTGTATGAACTTAAATAATCGCTGTATATCTCCGATTCCGGATCACCGGAAGCCAGCTGTTCATAAAATCTGTCATAGACAACAGTAAACATGCTGCGTAGTTTCGAATCATCATCCTTTATTGAAGGATTCTTGTATATTTTCTCGTAATTGAACTTCAGCAGTCCCTTCATTGCAGAATATATATCAGGAGATATCGTAAGATAAGGACAGTCATAGCTGTTAATGATGATATCTGAAATAAGTGCATTTATTATACTGCTGTTAGTGTCACCAAGAACTTCTGATACTTCTGAAGGTATTTCGCTTCTCTCAATTATTTTCAGGGTAATGGCATCTTCGACATCACGGCCTATATAGGCTATTATATCGCTGATACGGACAACGCAGCCTTCCAGCGTCATCGGGATTATCTTCGTACTGTAATTTTTTTCTGTGAAACACTTATTGTATTCATCAAGAAACCGATCAAAAGTTTTTGTTTTGTCCGGCTCGTATCTTGACTGAAGTATTTCACCGTTATGCGCCAACACGCCGTCAAGAACCTGCAGGCTCAGATTAAGCCCCTCCCCGTTTTTCTCAAGCTCCATAAGAAATTTCACACTCTGAGCATTGTGACAGAAGCATCCCATATTCTTTTCCGCACAGATAGAATCAAGATATCTTTCACCGTCATGGCCGTACGGAACGTGTCCAAGATCATGCGCAAGTGCTATAGCTTCTATCAGATCCTCATTCAGTCTCAGACAGCGTCCGATCATGCGGGCGATCTTTGAAACAAGCTGCACATGAAGAACACGGTGTGTAATATGGTCGTTATCAAAGAATGAAAACACCTGTGTTTTATCAATGTATCTTGTATATGCCTTGGAGTGAATTATCCTGTCCGCATCATGAAAAAACGCAGGACGCACATTTTTCCTGTCAGGTATAGGTTCTTCATTCAGACGAATGCATTCAGAACTCCGGCAGGCATACTTACTGAACGATCTTATTTCACGTTTATATTCAGATTTGATTATCTCGCTGAAAACTTTGTACTTCAGACTTTCATCCATAATTCTCACCCCTGTATAAGATCAGAGAAAAAACTGATCAGGCTGTAATTTCCCCTTCACCGGCAAACCAGCTTTCCGGTGTTTCATTAAACATATCTGCCGCATACTGAAAGTACACGGCAGAACAAAATATTCCTATTTAAGTACCGCAGGAAGACCGTTTACAACAATGTTCGGGTCATCAAGGTCGATTATAAGGCAGTTGCGGCCTTCAATGCTGCTGGTCCTGAGTCTTGAAGCGGCATCTTTCTTAATATTGATAGTAACATCCGGTGTAGCTACAACAGTTCTGTTTTCTGTAAGATTTGATGCTGTGAGCTCAGTGTCACCGACGATCTGCTGATAAGCAGGTTCAAGAGCCTGAAGTTTCTCTTCACTCACTCCTGCATCAGAAAGTATATGCTTTAACTGCTTGTCATTCAGTTTTGCGGACTCGGTTTCATTTTTGCTGAGTTCAACAACTTCCCTGATCTTTTCATTCACCTGAGTTATAACGTTGTAATTCAGTTCATCGGAACAAACTGCATTCAGCACCTGCTGGAAACGGGCCTTTTCATTTTCCGCGGACATAACAAACACACACTCCAGAACATTTTCGATAATGGAAATGTTCGGTTTGTCAGCTTTCTTGGAGAAATACATAACATGATTGACATCAGGGCTTCGGTCACTGAATACAGGATACATAAAACCGTCAGTAGGAATCTTGCTGATGATCATTTCAGTATTTGCTTTCTTGGAAATAGTTCCGGTTTCCTCATCGTAGAAAAGTCCGACATCATTTGTATTGGCCGGACATACTGCAGTTACAATAAAGTTATATTCCTCGGTAACATTATCAGGATCATCATCGTCATTTTTATTCTTTCTCATAATGCTGTACGTACAGTGAGCAGTAAGAATAGTAAATGATGCCGCGTAGTCAATATTGGCAGTGATCTTTTCAAGAAATGCGTCTATAAGAGCCTCGTCCTTCATTTTTGAAGCTACAAGATCGTAAAGTAATTTCTGTGACCTGCCTTCCTCAAAACATTCAAGCGGAAACTCATACTCAACAAGGTGTTTGCCAATTGTACCTGTAAGCACCTTCTTGAGCGAATCGGTAATAACCTCGCGTTCATCATCTGCAATGATACTATACGGTTTGGTCATTTTGTATTTTACATTCTTTTCAGGATCTATGAAAGCTGAAAAAAACGAATTGATAACAAACAGTCCGCTGTCATCGCTGAAATTCTTTTTAATCTCGTTAAGTTCTTTTTTGTTCATTAAACAAGTATCCTTTTCTGAAAATATAAATGCTGATCAGTACATATCTGACTTATGTTTTTTAGGGAAACACTGATTAAACCGGAAATCCGGCTTTGCGGGATTTCCGGAGGTGGGATTTGCGGGGCTTCGCCCCGGTCCCCTACGCTGATTTATGAATAAATCAGCGTTTCCTTAGTCAGAATAATCAGCTTCTGCAAATCTGGAACATTTTTTCTGTGCCCAGAGTATCGACTTTGGCTTTTTAAAAAATTTGTATTTTTCGCAGTGCAGAGGATCATTTTTATCCCAGAATCTGCACTGTCTGCACTGCAGCGGAAGTCCGCCTGACATGCGGTACGAATCACCGCTCATTTCAAGATTCTCTTCAAGTATAGTGTTTGTTCCGTCATAATCTCTCATTTAAACGTAAAACTCCTCCATAGTGTCAAGGCAGAGGCAGCCGAGTTTCCCCCCGAAAACCGCGCCGCAGTCAATATAAATATTTCCGTTGGTCTGATATATCCTGTTTTCACCGCAGAGATTGCGGGTAGGAGTATGACCGCAGACAACGAAAACAGATTCATCGTCAAAACAGCGTTTATCAACATCCGGTCTTGCAGCAATAAGTTCATATACGGTATATTCTTTAAGCTTCTTCCCCTTCTGAAAATTACCCAGTCCTGCATGACTCATAATGAAGCATTTTTCACCTATCTCAACTATCTCCACAAAAGAGAAACCGGAAATGAATTTCAGAATTCTTTCACGCTGAAAAGGCTGAAGCTCCCTGAACTGAAGCATGGTATTAATTCCGCCGTCATCCATCCAGTCAAGCACCTGGTTCATAAGTTTAGGTGCAAGTGCTGTTGTGCCGGGGGTGATCTCCTTAACAAGCTGCTTCAGAATGTCACAGGCCATATAATCATGATTTCCCATCAAAGGAATAACATTTTTTCTGTCCATAATATCAAGAAGCAGATTTATCGGTTCTTCTCCCCTGTCAACTATATCACCAAGAATATAAATCACATCTTCATCGCCTGGTCTGATAAGTTCAAGCATTTGAAGAAATTTATGATACTCACCGTGCAGGTCACTCATAACATAAGTCATCAGAACTCAGCTCCTGTAGTGAAAAAATTTAAAGAGTGTAAAAAAACAGGAAATAATGAATTAGTACACGCAATATAATAATAACATGAAAATGAAATATGGTCAACCCGTTTCCAGACATAGTGTCATTTTATTTTCCGGTCACAGAAATAAACGATATACTATTATAATGGTATATCAGTGAATTTCAATCGAACATAATACATATAGTATAAATCGACAGATCCGGCGAAAATTAAAGAGGTTTAAAAAATTATTTTTAAGTATAACTCATAAGGGTTAAAAAAGGAAAAAATGCATATTATAGTGATGACGTATTACACAAATAGATCCAGTATAAAAGTTAAACTAGAGAGAAAACGCCGAAAATGCAAAATATGATTGATGTTTACAGCGCTTTTGTTGACTTTTGTTAATAGTTTTAGTAGGATTTCTACAAAAGTCTCGAAACTACTTGCAATTACTGAATTAGTATGCTATACTCTAAGAGTATTTTGTATATTTATAATATATTATTATAAAAAAACGGGGTAGACAAAGACATAATGCGGTCTTCACTTATCCTAGTTATTTATGAAAGGTTGATGAAAATTATGGCATTATTCAAGAAAGTATCAGCAGCAACACTTGCACTTCTTATAAGCGCAAGCACAATTTCAGCTTCTGCTGCAGGCTCAGGGATTCTTCTTACTTCAAGAATCGGTGACGCAGACAACAACGGTTCTGTAAACACAAGTGACTTTGTAGCTATTGCTGATCACATTGTAAACGGTACTGGGGAAATCTACAATTCAGACTTCAACTTCGATAAGAAGAACGATGCTAAGGATCTTGTATTCTTAAAGAAGGTACTCGCAAGCGGAAAGCTTGAACAGTTTGACGCTTTTGCAGCATATAAGAGCATGATAGCTGCTTATCTTGCTACTGAAAAGAGCACTGTTGAAAGCAAGGTTACATCTCAGCTCAACGACAAGGCAGAAAGAACAACAACAACTTACTTCACAAGAGACGGTGAGAAGGCTCAGATCAAGTCAGCTAACGCAGCTGTTGAGCAGGATGTTCTCGTTGATCTTTCAGGCAGCGAAGCAGTTATCTATACCAAGGGTGCAGATGACAAGGACGTAGTTACAAAGAAGGACAAGACAGTTTCTGCACTCAAGGAAATCGTTGTTGACCTTATCAAGAAGGCTCAGTTTGATGATAACGATGATGTAGTTTCAGTAAACATCATTGATTCACTTTTACTTTCTGATACAGTTACAAATGCAAGCTTTGAAAATGCTTACACATACGAAGATGACAACTACAAGTACATCGCTGTTCCTGTAGAAGACATCGTAGACGGCAAAAACGCAAAGGATGTTGCAGGTACTTACATGATCCAGATGGACAAGCAGAACAGACCTGTTGAGATCGATATTGTTATCGGTACATCAACATCAGGTACTTCAACAATTGTTGAAAACGGATATGCTAAGTTCACATTAGGTGAAGCAGTTGTAAGAGATCCAAAGACAGGTGATATCGTTGGACCTACTAATACTCCTACAGTAACTCCTACAGCTACTACAACTCCTACAGCTACAGTAACTCCTACAGCTACTACAACTCCTACAGCTACTACAACTCCTACAGCTACTACAACTCCTACAGCTACTACAACTCCTACAGCACCAACTGAAGATCCATTCCAGCCGGGTGACCCAATCAAGGATCTTACAGTATACGACATGCTCGTAAGCAGCATCAAGGCATTTGCTAAGGAAGAATACAGCAACATTTCAGGCGAAACTTCTGAAGAACTTGTAAACGGTGATGTTAAGTATACAAACAAGGCTAAGCTCAAGGGTTCTAAGGCTGGCAACGACTACAAGTTCAACTTAACAGACGGTGAATTAGTATACGATAACGATACTTACACATACGAAGCTAACGGCTACGCAGTATACGGCGGCAAGAAGGCTACTGATGTTTACGCTAACGCAACAATCAAAAACGGCGACAACTCAGTAACTACAGGCTGGATCAAGAAGGATACAAATACTACTGTTTCTGATGCTAAGTCAGAAGGTCTCTCAGCTGCAAGAACAGTTTACGCTAACGTAATGGATCAGATCATTGCTGACAAGAAGGCTGAACTTGAAAAGCAGGCTGACGTAGATGCACTTCAGGATCTCCAGAAGAAGGCTGACGAACTCCAGGCTAAGGCTGACAAGGCTCAGGCTGATGCTGATGCTGAAAAGAAGGCATTAGAAGACAAGGCTGAAGCTAAGAAGGCTGAACTCCAGGCTAAGATCGATGCAGCTACTAAGGAATCAGATAAGGAAGCTCTCGAAGCTGAAAAGAAGGCTGTAGAAGATGAACTTACAGCTGACAAGAACGCTCTCGAAGCTAAGTACAACAAGATCAAGGATGAGCTCACAGCTGAAAAGAAGACTCTTGTCAAGGATCTCAACAAGGCATTAAAGCTTGATGAAGCTAACGAAGATATGGACAAGATCGACGCAGCTATCAAGGATGTTAAGGCTAAGGTTGATCAGCTCAAGAAGGAAGAAAAGGCATTCGAAGATTACAAGAACAGCGCAGTTAAGACAGCTAAGGATCAGTTAAACTTCGTATTCCCTACAAAGAGCGAACTTCAGGCTATTCTTGGCGGCGAAAACGGTGCTAAGGAAAGAATCAACAGCAACTCTGCTATCACAACTGTTGAAGGTTCAAACGACAAGATCATGCTTACAATCAAGGCTGATGCTCTCAAGGGCGGCACAGAAAAGTACATTGATTCTGCTGACGGCGAATTTATCTACATAATTGAAAAGGATACATTCAAGCCACTCCACGCTGAATTCAGAACAAATTCTAAGGTTGTTGCTACAGACCTCAACAATAAGGCTACAGCTACAATCGAAACAGCTTACATCGACTTTGAATACCCAGAAGAAGTTAAGGTTACAGTTCCTAACAATGTTAAGGACAATGCTGTTGATGCTGTAAACTACATCAAGACAGACAAGGACTTCACAAAGTTCGTTGCTGATGTTATTTCAAGCAAGGTTAAGGTTGACTAATTAACAGTAAAATAACTTATAACTAAGCAGTTTTATCACCCTGTCAGAAATGGCAGGGTGATTTTTATTTGCAAAAACGGCTTATTTCTGTTATAATTCTAAAGAAGCGATGTTTTATTCATTAATCGGCATGTAGTCACAGGGCGAAGCTCTGCAATCTCATCATCCGGAAATGCGACGAAGCCGTGTTTCCAGATTAATCATTGTTTCTTTAACATTTTAAAGTAAAGTTATTCAATCAGGAGTTTAAAAATGACAGGAATAAAAAGACTTATTTCAGGGATAACTGCCTGTTCCCTGCTCTTTTCTGTTTCATCGTCCGGATCATTTCATTATGAGACCGCACATGCAGCAGAAGCAAAATACAACTATGCAGAAGCACTTCAGAAATCGCTGTACTTCTATGAAGCACAGCAGGCCGGTCCTCTTCCTGACTGGAACAGAGTTGCATGGAGAGGTGACTCCACCATGTCAGACGATGTTACAGGAGGATGGTATGATGCCGGAGATCATGTAAAATTCAATCTTCCAATGTCTTATTCCGCATCCATGCTTGCCTGGGGACTTTATCAGTACAGTGAAGGTATAAAGAGTGCAGGTCAGTACGATATTTACAGAAACAATCTTGAATTCGTACTTGACTACCTTGTGGACTGTGACAGAGGAAATGAAGTAGTTTATCAGATCGGTGACGGCGAACAGGACCATAAATGGTGGGGACCTGTTGAACTCGTTGAACTCGAAATGGGTAAACGTCCTTCCTATACATGCAACGCATCCTGTGTTACAGCAGAAATGGCAGCTGCTCTTGCTGCAGGCTCTGCTGCTCTTAAAGATTCTGACAGATCCGGAGAATACAGAAAATATGCAGAACACTATTTCGACATTGCATGGAAAACAAAGAGTGATGATTCCTATACCAAAGCCAAAGGCTTCTATGACTCATGGAGTGGTTTCTGGGATGAACTCTTCTGGGCTTCCAACTGGCTCTATATCGCTACGGGAGATAAAGACTACCTGAAAAAAGCAAAGGAATGTATACCTAACCTCGGTAAAGAAGATCAGAGCAGTGAACTAAAATATTCATGGGGTATGTGCTGGGATGATGTTATGCAGGGGGCTATGCTTCTGTACGCAATAAATACCGGTGATAAGGAATACAAGGAACACGTTGCTAAACATCTGGATTACTGGTCAAAGTCTGATGGAGTAAACGGCAAATCAGTCCAGAGAGCACCAGGCGGCCTTGCATGGCTCGATTCATGGGGATCACTCAGATATGCCACTACTGCTGGATTCCTTGCTGCCGTGGCTTCTGATACGATTTTCAGCGGTGATAAGGCAAAAGTAAAACAGTACACTGAATTCTATGAAACTCAGATCAACTATGCACTGGGTGACAATCCGGATAAAAGAAGTTATGTCGTAGGATTCGGAAATAATCCTCCTGAACATCCTCACCACAGGACATCACACGGAGCCTGGGATGATATGAAAAACGACGGCGTAAAAGATCACCGTCACATTCTCTACGGCGCCCTTGTAGGCGGGCCTTCGCTTGACGGCTCATATACTGATGACATAGAAAACTATATGTGCAATGAGGTTGCTGATGATTATAATGCAGGTTACACAGCGCTTCTCTGTAAAATGGCAGGCGAATATAAATGCAGGCCGCTTTCGGACTTTCCTCCGGAAGAAAAACCTGACGGTCCGGAATTCTATGTTACAGCCTCGCTCAATCAGCAGTCCGATTCTTTTACGGAAGTTAAAATACTGTCTGTAAACCATTCCGCATGGCCGGCAAGAGTAATAACAGATTTGTCACTTAACTACTATTTTGACCTTTCTGAAGTATTTGAAGCAGGACTTTCAGCTAATGATGTTACTGTCCGTATAGGTTACGATGAATGGTCACAGGCTACAGTCTCTGAACCGATACAGTACAAGGACAATATTTATTATGTAAAAATAACTTACCCTGACGGATCAGTGCTTGCTCCTATTGGCAAGGAACAGGAAAGTGCAGAACTCCAGATGAGAATATCAGTACCTGATCAGAACAAAGTCTGGGACGCATCAAACGACTATTCTGCTGAGGGACTTAAGACCGGCAATCAGGATATTGAAATAACTGACCGGATAACAATGTATGACGGTGACAGGCTAATCTGGGGAACTGAGCCTGACGGGACCAAAGCTGACGGAGTTGTTGATTTCGTTCCCGTTAAAGCGAAAGATAAATCTGACGAAAACAGTACTGCAAATGATGTTGATTCCGATGATGATGCCGGACATACTGTCGTTATCGAAAACGACTGGGATGACGACAATGATGAGACGATCACAGATAATGAAGGCAAAGAAGATGAATCTGAAAAATACGATACTGATGAAAACGATACTCCTGAAAGCGCTGACACGAATGAGGTAAATACCCGTATATTCGGTGCCGTTGTCATTGTCGTGATCATTATCTGTCTGGTGGCAGCGTTCATTATTACCGGCAGACGCAAAAAGAGGAACGGTCAATGACATACAGAACTCATCTTGCTGCAGGCTATGCTGCTGTACTATATACTTTTTCGCCGGATACTCTTTCTGAACTCATTCTATGCACCGGTACCGCATCTATCGGCTCTGTAATAAGCGACGTTGACGCTTCAGAATCACACAGCAGAAATAATCTTGCAAAAGTTTCCGCAATAACGTTCCTAAGCATTGCAGGAATTCTTTCGGCCGATCATTTTGCAGGCACAGATATTGCATCACATTTTACATCAAGTGCTTCACTGATGAGACTGTTTACCGGCTTTCTGATATTTCTGGGTATATGCATTTTCGGTGAACATCTTCCCCACCGTTCATTCATGCATTCAATTGCGGGTACTGCTGCGGTAACGATCAGTTTTTCCGTTATACTTCCTTCTGCAGCTCCTTATATGGCAGTTTCCATGCTGTCTCATATACTGCTTGACATGTTAAACAAAAAGAAGATACAGCTGTTTTACCCTCTTCCAAAGCCACGCATCGGATTCGGTATCTGCTCAGCTGACGGCAGCATAAATAACCTTCTGTTCTATGTATTCAGTGCTGCTGCTCTTTTCAGACTCGTAATAACTGTTAAAGGTTTTATATAAAAACGCAGCAGCAGTACAGACGAAAAAATCCTGTACTGCTGCCCTTTTTTATATCTGTACTGGAAACGGCAGCCTTGCGGCTGCCGTTTCTGTTATTATTAAATGCTGTTTTACCAAAGCTGATATCCGAATGTTCACCGGTCATCAGCATGATTTTAAATAATCATTTCATGTATCAGACATTTACGCCAAAGCTTCTGCAGAGAGCTTCAAGGCCGCCCTGATATCCGGCAGCAACAGCGTTGAACTTCCAGTCGCCGTTATTCTTGTAGATCTCACATACAACAAGAGCTGTTTCGATTGAGAAGTCCTCAACAAGGTCGAAACGGAGAACTTCAGTACCTGTCATATCGTCATCGCTTTCCATCTTTGCTACATGAACATACGCATTGGAAACCTGTCCGAAGTTCTGCTTTCTTGCAACTGCATCGTGAATAGTAACTGTAATAGCTATCTTTTCGATGTTTTCAGGGATCTTTGAGAAGTCAATTGTGATTACTTCATCGTCACCGTCGCCGTCACCTGTTCTGTTGTCGCCTGTGTGAACAACTGCATCGTTTCTGCTCTGAAGATTGTTGTAGAATATGAAGTCCTCGTCACATGTTACCTTACCGTTTGAACCGAGAAGGAAAGCAGAGGCATCAAGGTCAAAATCGTGACCTCCGTCATATTTGTTTGTATCCCAGCCAAGACCTATAAGAGCCTTTACGATACCTTTGTCAAGACTAACTCTCTGTCCTTTTGAAAGACTTACTGCCATAATAATTACCCCCTGTTTAAAACAATGTTTTTATCATATAAATCTCTTTACGAGTGCTGCCACACCGTCATCTGTGGTTCCCTCGCCTACAGCATTGAATTTCCATTCGCCGTTGTGTCTGTAGAGTTCACCGAAGATCATTGCAGTCTTTCCGTCATAGTTATCAGAAAGATTAAAGCGGCAGAGTTCCTCTCTGTTATCTGCGTTTACTATTCTGATAAATGCATTCTTTATCATGCCGAAATTCTGGTTTCTCTTATAAGCTTCATAGATAGTTACAGCAAATACGATCTTGTTGTACTGTGCAGGAAGATCGCTTAAGAAAACCTGGATCTGTTCATCGTCGCCGTTTCCTGCGCCTGTAAGGTTATCGCCCTGATGAAGAATGCAGTGGCTCTTATGTGTAAGGTTGTTGTAGAATACAACGTCGTCATTACTTTTTAACTTGTCGTCTGTAAGAGCAAGAGCAATTGCATCACAGTCAATATCCTGTGTTCTTCCGCCGAAAAGGCCGAACTTCTTCGGAGCTTCGTCCCAGCCGAGACCGACCATTACTTTTTTAAGACCTGCATTTGTTTTGGTAAGGTCAATTTTCTGACCTTTCTGAAGATTTACTGCCATAATTAAGAATCCTTTCTGTTAATTATTTGTTTTTCATAACTGCCTTTCTTATAAGATCAACCGGAATGATGGAAACTGCCATAACAAGTACAACGATCCATTCTGTTACTCCGAGACCGTGACATCTTAATACGCTTCCGCCGAGATATGTCATTGCTATCTGAACTACAGCAATAAGACCGAGAACTTTAAGGAATCCCTTGTTTCCGCCGATGTTTTCAAAGAGATCCATCTTGTCTGTTCTTGCGTTGAAAGCATTGAATACTGCTGAGAAAATAAAGTAAGCGAAGTATGCTGTACCAAGCTTAAGGTAAGCAGGATCTGAGAAATCAGCCGGATTGAATGTCTTTACATCTGCTCCGAGATCAGCAAATACTTTCTGGAGCGGTGAGAATGTAAGCATAAGGAAACCGAGAATGAACATCCAGAGCGAATTCATGATGATGCTGCTCCACATGTTCTTGCTTACGATACTTTCGGAACGCTTCTTCGGCTTTTCCTTCATGTATCTGTGGAGAGCCGGTTCACCGCCGAATGCGAGAGCTGCAAGTGTATCCATTACGAGGTTTACCCAGAGGATCTGGATAACTGTAAGCGGTTCGTTGATTCCGAGAAGAGGACATACAAATGAGATAAGTACAGCTGCAACGTTGATAGTGAGCTGGAAGATGATAAACTTTCTTATGCTGTTGAAAATTGTACGTCCGTAAAGGATAGCTTTGTCGATAGAATTGAAGTTATCATCAAGAATAACGATGTCACTGGCTTCCTTGGCAACTTCCGTACCGCCGCCCATAGCAAAACCAACGTCTGCTTTCTTAAGAGCCGGTGAGTCATTAACACCGTCACCTGTCATACCAACAACAAGCTCAAGTTCCTGAGCACATCTTACAAGACGGCTCTTGTCTGTCGGAAGTGCACGTGCGATAACTCTGATATCCTTCAGGACCTTCTTGATCTCATCGTCAGACATCTGCTGAAGTTCATCTGAAGTAAGAACAACGTCTGTGTCTGCTGTAAGAAGTCCTGCTTCCTTTGCAATTGCAACAGCTGTATCCTTACGGTCACCTGTGATCATAACAACCTGAACACCGGCCTGATGTACTTCGCTGATAGCTGTAACTGATTCAGGTCTTACTTCGTCTCTGATACCGAGAATACCGATAAGTGTCCAGTCACCTTCAGGAAGTGAATTTTCACCAAGTGCTTCGTCAGCGATCGCAAGGCCGAGAACTCGGATAGCTCGTCCTGCAAGCTCGTTGATCTTGTCTTCGATCTGAGCACCCTTTGTGAACTCCTTCTTGTTGCCGTCTTCGTCAAAGTAATATTTACATCTTGAAATTATCTTTTCAGGAGCACCTTTTACAAGTGTGCAGTTGTAGTCACCCTTAACCTGGGTAGCTGAATATTTGTTTGTACTGTTGAAAGGAATTGAAGCTACCTTTTCAACATTAATGTTTTCAGGGATAAGGTCTGCAGCGAATGCGAGAACTGCCTTCTCAGTAGCGTTACCGCCGACAACTTTTGTCACGCCGTTTTCCTTCGCTACGATTGAAGTTGTATTGTGATGAACAGCTACAGAGAGGATCTCGGAAAGCTTACCCTTAACGTCAGCAGCCTGAGCGACTTCAGTCATGTCACCGTCAACGAATGTAACAACTTCAAGTTTGCCCTTTGTAATTGTACCGGTTTTATCTGAGAAAAGAATATTTAAGCTTCCGGCGGTTTCAATACCGTTGATCTTTCTTACAAGGACGTTATCCTTGAGCATCTTGCCCATGTTCATTGCAGATACAAGAGCAATCATAAGAGGAAGTCCTTCCGGAACAGCCATTACTATGATGATAACTGCGAGGATAACTGCATCAAGAAAGTCAGCAAGAATATTGAAAATACCTGAATTTATATATGCTGAAAAACCGCCACCGGTGATCATTCTCTGAAACATGAGTGCAACGGCAATTGCGATACCGCCTATGTAACCGAACTTACTGATACCGTCAGCAAGGTTTGAAAGCTTGACCTTAAGCGGACTTTCACGGTCGTCGTCCTGCTGAAGCTCCTTGGCGATCTGTCCGTAAACTGACTTGTCACCTACAACAGTAACTTCCATTACTGCATTGCCTGAACATACTACAGAACCACGGAAAACCTTGTATGGATTAAGGAAGTCCATCGGTTCGCCTTCGTCGCTGTAATCATCAGGAACAGGAACTTTTGAAGCTTCCTTTGATTCGCCGTTGAGAACACTTTGGTCAACCTTGATGTCGCCGTCGATTATCTGACCGTCAGCAGGGATCTTGTCACCGGACTGAAGAAGAATGCAGTCGCCGACTACGATATCATCGATCGGGACTTCTTTGATCTCATCATCACGGTAGATCTTACAAACGATCTTTGAAGCTTCTTCCTGAAGCTTCTGGAAAGCGTTTTCATTTCTGTATTCAGAGAAAGTGGAAACGAATGTAGCAAGAACGATCGCAACTGCTATACCTACCGGTTCATACCACTCAACATCAACGCCCTTGAGGACACCTGTTGCGCCGAGGATAAAGATAAGAACGTTGACCGCAAGTGCTACGCAGAGTATCTTGATCATCGGATCGCCAAAGTTTCCAAGCAGCTTGCTTAAAAATGTTTCGCCCTCAACCTGGGTCAGCCTGTTGCTTCCGTGCTCGTTAAGAGATTTCTGGACCTGCTCGGAAGTAAGTCCGAATTTTTTTTCTTTTGGATTGCTCATGATTTTTTCTGATTCTCCTTATTTAATTAATATTGAACAGTTCCACTTTCATAAGCAGACTGTCATCATCACGTAATAGTCTGAAAGCAGCTCCCGGATACAGCTCAGTGGCATATCCGGCAGGAACGGTGCTTCCGTCCGGTGAAAGAAGATTCTTAAGCGTAAGATTCACGAGGTAATATTTTCCTTCTTTTTTCTGAATATAAGCCTTTACCTCACGGTCCGGCGCTTTTTCATCCGGAAATATATTGGAATGAAGATTCCACACACAAAGCGGTGTATTGTTTTCAGCGATCATCTCGCTCTTCCTGAACCACCTGCCGGGATTTCCCCTTCTCTGAGCGTAGAAATCAAGTTTCAGTACTGTATCATCTTTTATTCTGGTGCCGCAGAACGGGCAGACCGGATTATTTATATCATGCAGAATGAAGTATCTTTTTTCACAGTTCGGATTGGAACAGCTGTGAAGCAGATTCCAGGTCTTAAGAAGTCCTCTCTCCCATTCTATAGCAGCCGGTCTGTCCGGCGGAGAGTGAAGTCCCTTGCAGAACACGCGCATAAACAGATCTTCCAGGTAAGGTCCGAGATCCTTTACGGTGACTTTAAGATCATCCGGTCTGTTTGAAGTATCGTCAGGATCTTCAATGAATGTTGCCTTTTCACCGAGACACAGATAATCATCCTGTTCCGGATCTTCGGAATATATTTTCGGACCGATTATCGGATGCCGTAAAAAAATATATTCATAGATCAGCACCGCCATGGAATGAAGGTCTGTCTGCACTCCCGGAAATTTACGCTGCTTCCTGTCCATACCCAGAGTCTGAAGTACTTCCGGAGCAACATAGCCCCTTGTACCTATTACCTCCGGAGGAAAAAGTCCCGGAACGACAAGCGAATCTATGTCAATGACTACACAGGTGCCTGTACGCGGATCAACAAGTACATTGTTCGGCGAAAGGTCTGAATGTGCAAGTCCCGCCTGGTGCATTCTTCTTACAGCTCGTGAAAGAAGAATGGATATCTGAAGCATGGAGCGGAAATCGCCGAGTTCAGATGAATTAAGGTATTTTCTGCTTCGCCCTGTAAACCAGTTGCTTTTCTTGTCCTTGCCCTTTATCTGAAGTATCTGTGATGCATTGTCCCCGAAGAAGAAATTTTTCGGATAAGCCGGACTGATGATACCGAATTCCGGTCTTACAACAATGTCAAGAGGCCAGCAGTAGCATTTTGAAAAATATGCTGCGGTTCGTTCATCGTTTCCGTTTGCTCCTCCGAGTTTCTCAGGTACGGTCGGATTGTATCTGCCTATTATAGCCTTGATACGGTCATGGATACCCGGATCAGCTGCGTTCTCAGGGTCGTTGAAAAACTGGACAACAAGTGTTTTGTCAGGCGTGAAATAAGTGTACTTCATTCCGCCCCGCGGAGGATTTTTTGTAACTACATATTCTATCTCACGGCCGCTCATAGTCAGTGCCCGTCTGATATTGTCCATTTATGGTCTCACTCCTGATCAAATTCCAGCAAAACAAGTGTTCTGTCGTCAAATGAGCCTCGCTCAGTGTAATTGTCAAGCCATCTTAAAAGCCTTTCCTTCCTTTCTGCCGGAAGATCCGGATCAGAATTTGCAAGGGAAGCTTTTTTTATGAGAGCTGTATTTTTCCACAGTGTTTCAGGATCGCATCCAGTACGTTCCGCGATACGCTTCGCATACTGACACATTACTTTCCTGTCGTTGTCATTCACCCACGGATGAACAAGCGGATCAGGTATGATCTCAGGCATTTCTCCCTCTGACGAACTGTCGTCAGTTTCAATGATACCATTGAGACAAAGGTCCATGTACAGTCTGAGAAGCTCCGGTGAATTCGGAAAATAATCATCGGCAACACCGTCGGTCATGACCATGAAAGCAGATGACTTTCCGCGCATGATCTTGGTCTTGCCCATAAGGCTTTCCTTTTTCGTCTGGTTTTCTGAAGTGATAAAATCAGTTTCGCCGGAATATTCACCGCTGTCCGGGACGCCGAGAAGTCTTAAAGCCTTTTCAAACGGACTGTTCCTGTCAACTGAACATATTATACCGTCGCCTATCTGGATCGCAGCAGCAAAATATTCCTTTGACTCACCGACCATTACCGGCAGAACTATGCATACTAAAAACGTACATGCAAAATCCTTTATCTCAAGATCGCGTTCCACAAGATCAAGATAGCGGAACTGTGTCTTTCTTTCATCAAAGGCAGCCTCAACAGCTTCCTTTGCCTTTAAAACTGAATCCTGAAGAATATTTGCAAAAACACTGCATCCTTCCATAAAACCGCTGTCATCAAGAGGCAGTGAAAGCTTCGCCCTGTCCTCCTCAGATGCACTGTCAAGGTTCTCCCTTAAATAAGCTGCCGCAGCTGTACAGGCTGCCTTTGCACCTATTCTTGAAAACTTTCTTGAACCGGCGCCGTCAGATGCGATAAGGATCTTCCAGTCACCGTTTACATCATATTCAAACCAGTCGTCGCAGTTTGTTCCGTCATGCTTGTGTTTCTTGCCGCGTACTCTTGCAGCTGTTACCCTTCCGCCTTCAATCTCCTGCTCTGAGGACATATACTCTTCAAATCCCTCCGGTTCGTCTTCCGAAACCGGTTTGTACTGCCATAATGAAGCTGTTTTGTCTGTTATGTTGAGTTCATTGAAAACGGACAGTCTGTCCATGCTTTCCTTTATGTCTTCCTCAGTCGCTGAAAGAAGTTCATCGGGCTCGATGTCGATCACTTCGTCTTCAGTATACTTTCCTTCTTTTTCTTTATTACTCACGATTTCACCTGCCTGTTACGGAACGATTATGAAGCCCTGCGGCGGAGGAGGAAGTTCGATAGGTGCTCCCGGAAGAGCGTCAACGCTGCCAGATGACATCTTGATGGAACCAGATACCCAGGCAAAGAACTGAGCCAGATCGCCTGCTGAAAGACTGTTCATCATAAGAACGTTGTTGGTTATCTTCTTGAGAACTGAAGTATCTGCCTGAGCACCTGCTGCGCATGCTATGATGTTGGCAGGCTTTCTGCTCTTGAGTTCCTCGGCTGCCTGTTCCCATTCGTCTGTAGGCGCGCCGTCAGTAAGGATAAATACGAGCGGCTTCCAGTCTCCCTTCTGCTCTGTACTGCCCTTGCGTACTTCATCTTCAATGCATTCCGAAAGAAGTCTGAGTGCTGCTCCGAGCGATGTGATACCGCTGGCCTGAAGTTCAGGTTCCTTAAAGTCTATAAGTTCAGTAAGCGGACATACCTGTCTTGCAACACTGTCAAATGTAATAACTGACAGATAAGCTGTTTCAAGCGCCTGCGGGTCACTCTTAAGTTCCATAAGGAGTGCCTTTACGCCCTGTCTTACTGCTTCGATCGGTTCTCCGTTCATAGATCCGGAAGTATCAAGTAAAAGATAAACCGGTAATCTTCTGATTAATTCTGCCATAACTTTTTCTCCTGTCTCTTTTTTATATATTTTCTGTTCATGCATTAACTTGTGAACTCTAATTCAGTTCTCATGAACCGATAAAAGAAATGAGCTCTCCATTAATAGAACATTGTCATTATTATACTCTCTTTTTTGTCATTTGTCAATAAAATAAAGCGAAATATTTTTGCCATTTTTTATAGCAAACCACCAAGATAGCATGATGCACAAAATGCACAGCAAAAGACCGCAAAAAATAAAGGGCAGCATGACTTCATCCGGGAAGCCGTGCTGCCTGATATTTCATTTATAACTATTGTCTGTCATAATATGCTCTGCCTTTGTCCGGGTTGAAATAGGTCCTTAAATAACCGTCCGATGACACAACAACGAACTCATTGGTATCTTCAATGTAGTAGACATCATCGTTGTCATCTTTTTCTTTCTTGTGGAGCGCATCTGGTGAATTTACAACATCAGATGCTGCCTGTTCGTATTCTTCCGCAGAAGCGAACCCCATTTCCTCGCCATGCTTCTTATAATGGTCATTCAGTAGTTTACTGTTTCTGAATACGTATTTCTTACCTTCCGGAACTTCATCAGTTACTTCTTCCGTTTCTCCGGCAGTCGTCTCTGCTTCAGTCTGAACAGTTTCTTCTGTCTCAGTATCAGAGACCGCTTCACCTTGCTCTGAAGGTTCTGCGGCTTCAGTATGATCCTCGGCGGTCGCCGCTTCTGTTTCCTGATCGGTAAATATCTGAAGCGGAGCTTCGGTCACAAAGCCCGGAGAACCGCCGTCGGCTGACTGCAGTTCATTTTCGTTTCCGAACCCGGTAAAACCGCTGAGCAACAGGAAAACGAGCCTTAAAACAACGAGCAGAACTATTGCCGCAAGAGAAAGTTTCAGTATCTTTCTGACGTTTTCATTTTTCATCAGACTGCATATCCTTTAGCATTTATTACACTGCATACTTCGTTTACGTACTTTTCGCATAATGCATCTGTCTCTGCTTCAGCCATTACTCTTACAAGAGGTTCTGTGCCGCTTCCTCTTACAAGGATCCTTCCGTTGTCGCCGAGAGCTTCCTCTGCTTTCTTTACAGCAGCAAGCACATCTGCATCTTCCATTACAGTTTTCTTGTCAGTTACGCGTACATTCTTAAGAAGCTGAGGATAGATAGTAACTTCAGCAGCAAGATCAGCAAGCTTCATCTTTGATTCAAGCACCACTTCCATAACCATGAGTGAAGTAAGGATTCCGTCACCTGTTGAAGCATACTTGCCGAATATGATGTGTCCTGATTCCTCACCGCCGAGCTTGAATCCGTTGGCTGCCATGTTTTCGTAAACGTACTTATCGCCTACAGCAGTCTTTTCGTATGAAATGCCTTCAGCATCGAAAGCCTTGTACAGACCGATGTTTGACATGATAGTTGTAACGACTGTATTGCATGTGAGCTGACCCTTGTTCTTAAGATATTTACCGCAGATGTAAAGAATAAGGTCACCGTTGATGAGCTTTCCGTCATGAGCCACTGCAAAACATCTGTCAGCGTCGCCGTCATAGGCAAAACCAATGTCGCAGCCTGATTCAACAACATATTTCTGAAGAGCTTCAGGATGTGTTGAACCGCATCCGTTGTTTATATTGGTACCGTCCGGTGTGTTGTTGATCACATATGTATCAGCACCGAGTGCGTCGAAAACACTTTTTGCAATTGATGAGGCACTTCCGTTTGAGCAGTCGAGAGCGACCTTCATGTTCTTGAACGAACGTGTAGCAAGTGAGATAAGGAAGCCGATATAGCGGTTACGTCCTGCTGCGTAGTCAACAGTGCGTCCGATGTTTTCGCCTGTAGCAAGCGGGATGGCATCAGGATCACCGTCAATGTAAGCCTCTATTTTCTTTATTGTTTCATCGTTAAGCTTTTCGCCCTTGCCGTTCATTACCTTGATACCGTTGTCATAGAAAGGATTATGGCTTGCCGATATCATGATACCGCAGTCAAAGTCGTCTGTCTTGGTCACATAGGCAACGCTCGGAGTAGTTGTAACGTGAAGCAGATAGGCATCAGCACCGGATGCTGTAATGCCGGCTGCAAGAGCGTATTCAAACATGTATGAACTTCTTCTTGTATCCTTGCCTATTACGATACGGCATTTGTCATTCTTTCCCTGTGAATAATACCAGCCAAGGAATCTGCCTACCTTGAATGCGTGATCTACAGTGAGATTCTTGTTAGCTTCTCCTCTGAAACCGTCTGTACCAAAATACTTTGCCATAATAATTATTTCCCCTTTGGAATCTTATTTTTTTCCGATTGATTATACTCATATCTGCGGACTTTTTCCGCTGGCTGCATCACCATGCGATACAGCACTGCAAAGTTTATTATACAACTATTCATACATAAAATCAAGTCCGATTATTGTCAAATGCTTTCCGGCTGCCGGAAGCGGCATACTACGGACTCTTCCGGAGAAATACTGCGTGACAGCAGGTTGTACATATTAATATGAACAACTTGAATACAAATATCTTTTTTATCCACCTTTTGTGCATATTATAGGTTGTAAAGAACTGATAACTATGATATGATTTATACAGGATTTTGTGTGATGTTGATAATATTTTTTAATTATCAGCTAATCAGTGTATTATTTTAATGACCGGAACTGTAAAGACTGAAATACAGTCAGTCATCAGTCCGGATTCGAAAAGAGGTATCATTTATATGTCTTTCAAACTGAAAAAATTTACTGCGTCACTGACTGCTTTTGTTCTTTCAGCGGGAATAATGTCATTTACAGTATCTGCTGATGAAAATACAGCAGCAAACGAAAACGCAGCAGCCGAGAATTCCGCAGCCGCAAACGGCGGTTCGGACTCAGGTTCAGAAAAGGAATTTTTCTTCGTTGACCATTTCGACGATGGTAACCACAGCTGGACAGGCCGCGGCGGTGCCAAGCTGGCTTTAAGTGATGAAAAACCTTTCGACGGTATCAACTGTCTCTACGTATCAGGACGTACAGCAGCGTGGAACGGTGCTCAGAAGGAACTTGACCTTACACTTTTCGAACCTGGCAAAACATACAGCTTCAGCTGTAACGCAATGCAGACAGCAGGCGGAGCAGAAGAAACATTCTACATGAAGCTCCAGTATACTGATGCAGCAGGCCAGACAAACTACGACGGAATTGCTGAAGCAACAACAATGAAGGGCGAATGGGTACAGCTCGCAAACGCTGAATACACTATCCCTGCAGATGCAACAGCTGCTTATCTATACGTTGAAACAGCAGACGGAACATTTGACTTCTACGTTGACAATGCTTTTGGTGCAGGTGAAGCCACACAGATCGCAGGTCCTAAGCAGAAGAAGCTTATGTACGGCGACATCAACTACGACGGCGCAATCAACATCCCTGACCTCTGCCTTATCAAGAGCGCTATAACTGACGGTCTCAAAGATGAAGCACAGAAGAAGGCTGCCGATGTAAACCGCGACAAGGCTATTGACGCTACTGACGCAATGCTCATCTTCCAGTGGCTCAATGCTGAAATAGAAGAATTCCCTCAGCCTCCTAAACCGGACAACGAGTGGGATGACTATCAGGAAACTGCTTCAGCAGAATGGATTGACTTCTACAAGAGCTCGATCTGCAGCATGGGCAACACTGCACGTCTCGCAGCAAAACTTGATGCCGCAAGCCAGGGCGAAGATCTTACACTCGCTTATCTCGGTGGTTCTATCACAGAAGGCAAGAACTACAGCTCACCATTCTCACAGTATATCAAGGATAATTTCTGTAAGGGCAAATTTACAGAAGTCAATGCCGGCCTTTCAGGTACTTCTTCTGTTGTTGGTCTTGTTCGAAGCGAAAAGGATATCTGCAGCAAGAACCCTGACATCGTCGTTATCGAATTCTCAGTAAACGACCATCCAGATATTATGTACAAGAAGTGCTTCGAAGCTTGCATCAAGAAGTTCCTTTCACTCCCTAACGACCCAGCTGTTATCACCCTCATCACAACATCAAAGGGCGGATACAACAGTCAGGAACAGATGCTCGCATCAAGCAAGAACTTCGATATTCCGGTAATCAGTATGCACGATGCTCTCCAGGGCGCATTCAAGAAAGGATTCCTCAAGCAGAGTGACTACTTCACTGATGAATATCACCCGCATAAGAGCGGCGGTCAGCTCGTAGCAGACTGTATGGCATACTATGTTCGTCAGGCAATGAGAACAGAAAACCGTTCAGAATCCTACACAATACCGTCTACATCAAAGTACGGCTCAGAATACTATACATGTATCAACGCTGATCCTGAAAAAGATCTCCAGAACTTCAACGGCGGATCATTCAAGAGAGGAAACGGTTATAATTCACTTCCTTACAGCTACACATCAAGCGGCGGCGCTCCGATGACATTCAAGGCTAACGGCAAGGGACTCATCATCGTATTCAAGGCTAACAGTTCCGGCATGGGAAGCGTAAACGTAACTGTAAACGGCAAGACCACCAAGGTAAACGGCAACAAGCAGTATACATGGGGCGGTCCTGACGCAGAACTCGGTTACTATCAGGATACTGCAGGCGAACTTAATGTTTCGATCTCAGCATCAGGAAACTTCACAATCTGGGGACTCGGTCTCGTTAAATAAGCTATTTTCAAAATACAATATATCAATTCACCCTCGTCTGTTTTCCTCCCATTCAAGGATTCAGACTCAAAAAAACGACCTGAAAATGGTCGTTTTTTTGTTGCTTACTATAATTGAAAAATACGCAGTAATATGGTAGAATTAATTCTGTGTGGAATTTGCGGCTAAGTCCCGCTCTCCCCTCTCTTATAGTTAAACAGCGTTTATCTGATATATACGGAGGAACTTCAGTGAAAAAAGAACATAAAAAAAGAAAACTTTCCGACGAATACGAACAGCAGAGCAACGTATTCCAGATGTGGCTTCTGTTCGACCACGAGCCTGCACGTCCGGATGCTGAAATATTAAAAAGCGCTCTTGAAGCAAAGTGCGGAAAAGCTGATACCATCGCTTCAAGCCCGGAACTTACAAGCTTCGGTGTAAAAAGATTCATGAGTCACTTTAAAGATACCGACATTCCTGCTCAGGTCATTCTCGGAAACATCATGCCGTTCAGTCAGTCAGAGATTTCCGATGCTGAACGAGCTCAGATAAGAGAAATCAAAGACCGTGATGAATTTCTTTCAAAGTGCACTCACAAGATTCTTGCAGCCGATATGATGGCAGCACTTGATGCCGAACACAGAACAAAGCTTCTTATGAACTGGCTCGAAGTAGTGATTGATATTTTCAAAGACTGCAAAGCAGTATGGATCCCATCCGGCGGAAAGCTTATCCCGGCTGATCTTATAAGAAGCGGAAAGGTCGAAAAGCAGGACCGTTTTGTCTGCTACTGTGTTAATGCCCGTTTCTTCAAAATAGAAAACACTGAAGAAATGCTCGTTGACACTCACGGCATGTGTGCGGTAGGTCTTCCGGATATTCAGTGTCATTTCAAAAATCTTGATCCGGACAATATCGTAAACTACATCTACAACATCGCATTCTTCGTAATGCAGTGCGGTGACCAGATAAAGAACGGTGATACCATCGACGGTCTCAACGGCGACACGATAGACGAAAACATCCAGTGGACATGCCGCTTTGAAGATGCAATGGTAGCACCAATGCGTGCAGTACTCGACATCTGTCCGGGTGAATATGCCGCAGGTGAAAGAGAATAATAAATTTTACAGTTCTGCAGATTCCGCAAACTATGTTTGTTGTCTGCTCAAGTAAAGGAGAATAATAATCATGCTTCCAAATGATCCGGCTATACTTCTGAGTGTTATAAACACAAAACTTCGCGATCAGTACAGTTCGCTTGCCGCTCTCTGTGACGATCTTGACGTTTCAGAGGACGAAATCAAGAACAAGCTTGCAGGTATCGGATACAACTACGATGCCGCTCAGAACAGATTCAGATAATGATAGGAAATGGCCGCCTCTGCGAGACGGCCATTACTATTTATAATTATTACGCCACCACCTGAAGGGCGTTGTTTCTTATGCTTTCGATAGTCTGCAGCAAAGCATTTTTCGTCTTTGCATCAAACAGCTTCATGAAACTTGTCGGTTTGTCGAACGGCGGCTTCATAAGAATTTTAATATCCTCAATGTAACCGTTATTCTCGATGTGGTTAATAATCTTAAGAATGAATTCGATCTGTTTCTGATTCAGTGAACTGTCGTTGATAAATGCCGAGAACGCCGACATTGCACTGTCGTGATCGAGTTTTGCTATCTTACGGATAAGCAGACCGAACGGTGTATCTCCGAATTCGCGCTTGTAATCATCACTGTCACCCAGTTCTTTCGTAAATATTCTTTCAAGCTCTTCATAGTCTTCTTTCAAAAGCGGAAGATTATGATTCAGCTTGTAGATAACAGCATCGTTCTTATGCTCTTCAACATAACGGTTTACTTTTTTCCTGTAGTCCTCGAAGTCATAGGCGGCATCGAGAAGTTCTCCCTCTTTGCATTCAAGAACAGGATCGTCCAGTCTGGTAAAGATCTTCGGCTTTTTGGTTCCGTCGTTGAGGAACTGCATAAGATCACGAAGCTCTGTTCGAATATCTTCCAGTGTAAGCGTACTGATTTCCTGCCAGAATTCTTCTGTCTGGATATCTTTTATAAGCGTAAGTTTCTGCTTAATCTGCGGAATAGTTGACTTCTTCTCAAGCTGTTCAGCTGTAAATGATAACGTATATCTTTGCTTACGCATAGACGGCAGCTGGTCGATATTTGAAAGCATCATGCTGTACATGAAATTATCAAAACGCTTTGCGTACTCGTCTGTGTCAGTAAAAGTAACAAGCGGAGCGATATGCTTTTCAAGTTCATAAAGATCAGTATCGTCAAGGCAGTTCCATTTATCGGCTTTCTTAAACTTCTCTACAAATTCCATTTTGAGTTTAACTGACATGATATCATAGGAAAGATCATTCACATTTCCAAGGCAGATATCAACAAGCTGCTTACGCAGGCCCTGATGTTTCTCATCGCTGAAATCAATGCCCTGAAGAGCAGCGATCAGTTTCGTCCGTCTGCAGTAGATGCTCTCAGTAAGCGACTTCGTCTCCCCTGTTTCGTAACCATTCTGATGCTCTCTGAAATATTCAAAATTACCGCAGTAATCAAAGATCAGGAAACGGCACTTTCCTTCATATTCGCCGTCAATACTGTCGATACATGTAAGATCTCTGCAAAGTCGCGTACCACGTCCTATCATCTGCCAGAATTTTGTTTTGGAACGTACCTTCTTGAAAAATACAAGATTCACGCATTCAGGAACATCAATACCGGTGTCCATCATATCTACGGAAACTGCAATAACCGGCATTTTATCAGCTATCTTGAAATCATCGATGACCGACTGCGCATAGCTGTCATCGCATGTGATACGCTGTGCAAAAGTACCGTTATATGCCGGATAGAGTTTATTGAATCTCTGAACGATAAACTCAGCATGATCCTTGTTCTGAGCGAAAATGATACTCTTTCCGAGCCTGTCTCCGCCGTGAACTTTAATGCCCCGCTCCATCAGATCCTGAAGAACTGTATCTACAGTTTTCTCATTGAAGACAAACTGATTGAGAGCCGCCGACGGAATAAAGTCAGGTACATAGCCGTCCTCGGCAAAGTCGTCTTCATAACGCTCCCTGTCTTCTTCGGAAAGGTTGTCGTATGTGATACCTTCTTCAAGAAATCTGGTCTTGACTTCATAGTTGTAGTACGGAACGAGTACATGATCGGTATATACGGCAGTTTCGTAATCATAGGCATAGGTCGGCACACCATTTTCAACTTCAAAGAAGTCATAAGTATTTCGGTCAACATCCATTTTAGGTGTAGCCGTAAGTCTGACCATTATCGCATCAAAGTATTCAAATATCGCACGGTACTTTTTGAAAATACTCCTGTGGCTTTCGTCCGTGATTATAAGATCGAAATGAGCCGGAGAAAACAGCGGTATTCCGTCCTTTGTCTTTGTGCTGTCTATTGCATTCAGTATGGTCGGATAAGTTGAGAACACAATACGTGCATTCCTGTCATCCTTGTTGCTGCAGAGATTGCACAGTGACATATCCGGCAGATAGTTCTTGAAATCATCCTTTGCCTGCTTAACAAGTGCTGTTCTGTCTGCAAGGAAAAGAATATTTGTGATATATCCGCCGCGGCTCAGAACATCAGTAAGACTTGATGCTGTTCTGGTCTTGCCGGTACCGGTAGCCATTACAAGAAGTGCTTTACGGAATTCTGCTTCAATATGCTCGCATACTGCACGGATAGCTTCTTTCTGATAGTAACGGTCTGTAATCTTATCGTCTATCGGGACACTGATCAGCTTTTTACGTGTTTCACGGCGGTTCATCAGCTTTTCAAGATCTGATTTTGTGAATAATCCGCTGACATTTCTCTGCGGCGAGGATTTATCATCCCAGAAGTATGTTTCAAATCCGTTTGTGGTAAACATCACCGGTCGCCGTCCGAATTTCCGCTCCAGACAGTCAGCATACAGTGAGACCTGTTTTCTGCCGTTGTTCGGATCGGTACTTGTCCTCTTGGCTTCAATGACTGCCAGCGGAAGACCGTCACGTCCGAAAAGAACATAATCACAGTATCCTTTCTGACCTATGACGCCGTTCATATCTGTTACTTCGTATTCCTCGTAAACATCTGCATCAGTACCGGTAAACTTCCATCCCATCGACTTAAGATCAACATCAATGTATATCTTGCGTGTCTTGAACTCAGAAATATCCACCGAAGTAAAGGTACGGCTGTTCTGATTGTTCTCCTTACCGGCAGTCAGCGACTCGGACATCTGTGCGATCTTTTCCTGTAAAGCCTTTATCTCGCTTTCTTTCTGCTCAATAAGGGACTCCTGCTCTTTTATCTTCTTTGTATCAATAACGACCTTTTCTGCAGGAATAAGCGAAACATCAAAATGCCGCTCCGTGTAGTCCGAACCGTAACAGTAATCCACCCATTCAATAAATTCAAACAGACTTTCAAGGGACAGTAAAGCATCCGCCTTGTTTACAGATTTCTCAGTATGTACGGAAAGATTTCCAAGCCGGATGATAAACGGCAGCTTGCTCCAGGTTTGACTATCAAGTGCAAACCGGAAAGTAGGTTCATGAATAAGTGACTGAAGGTTATCCTTGTACGGCATAGAAATGGTATTGTCCGCAGTATAAACCCATTTCACAGCCAGTTCAAGTGCCTTGCGGCAGCCGACCGCACACATCGCCGGAGAGGTGGCATAGACCTTTTCGGCTTCAATTGCTGCGGATGAAAATAATGCGTATTCAGTTTGATCTGCGAGGAAACTAAAATTAGAAATAGTCAATAGATTCACCCCCATGCTGGTAGTTTTCCTATATTCATAAATGTTTGATTCATCAATTAATCAGTTTTTTTCGGAACATTCAGAAAAGATGAATTGTATTCTTATTCCAATAATAATCTGGCTCTCTTTTGTATCTGCTTATTTATTAATTTATACCTTGTATCATCAACATTATATCTTGGATTCTTTTTCAGCTTGTATGTCAGAAGATGTCTGAGCTGTTCTCTGTTTCTGTCTGTCATTATTTCTTTTGCATATAAAATAAAATCATCATAGGTCTGCGGAAGTAATGTATCGACATATTTTTCGAACGATTCTTCCGACTCAAGATCATCTCTTCCTGCATAATTAAACAGCGAATTTCCATGATCAAATAATGGAGCCGGTTTAAATATCTGGTTTGTTGTATTGTCGATAAGAACTCCAAAATTCCCATAATGACGATCCGTATTACATATCACTGCATCAAATACGATCATTTCATTCAAAGCATCTGTAAACTCGTTTCCCAGCGATTCATAAAACTTCCTTACAGCAGGCATTCCACCAGTTTTAATAATTCTTCCGACTGGAACATATGAATATTCAAGACTTGTAAACAGCTCACAATACGAACATAAAACATCTTTCCACTTTGATAATTTATACTCAACTGCATTAACGCCCATTGTTTTAGCGATTTCCGAAGCATAAAATTCTGAATAAGGTTCGAAGCCGGTATTGGAAGCTCCTGAAGTTCCTCCTTTGTACAAATAGACTTTTCCTTCTGCTCTTCTCCAGCATTTTGGGAGCATTCCGTTTGTAGTAAATTCAGGACTTGAAGCAAGTGAAGAACGAGTTGATGACCCAAATCCCGTAAATGCAATTAATCCTAAAATATTGCTGAAATTATTTTCATAAAGGTTGTATTTTTCAAAATCGCCTGTAAAATCCTCATCAACAACCCAATATACATCATTTAAGGACAGTCCCTTTGATACAGAAATAATATCCATTGGTCTGTTGATACTAAGACCACATTTAGAAAGGAAGTTATTCACATAGGCACGGTTCTTAGGAATGATCCTGTTTTTTAGCCACCTGCCCAGTTCTTCATCATTTAAAGATAAATCAACCGGCAATAATGCTTTTTCTTCTGTAATCCATGTAATATGCACATGAGGATCAGCCAGATTCTCAAGTAAATCAAATTTGATTATCGGAACATTTTTATGTTTGATTGTATATTTCATCTAACATGCCTTTCTTCACCTGATAAATAAAATTCCTTTTTTGTTTTACGATTGTTTCACTTCAAATTCATTTTCGGGAATTCCGGTCAGTTTTGAAATTGCTTTTTCATTCCAGTATTTATTGCTCCAATGATAGTAAACTGTTTTTCTTTTCTTGAAAATTCTAAATGGTAATTGAGTATTGTCATAAACATGTAAAATATCGCATACTTCAACAAGCTGTGGAATAAGATTTAATGCACGCTCATAACGACTGATAATCTTATCTTCAGGTACGTCATGACCTCCCAAAGCAACTCTTGCATTAACTCTTGCTACATTGATCTCAGGATCTGCAGTAAGAACATAAATTCCGCGTATAAAATATCCAGCCTTTTTTGCGCGTCTCAGTAATTCAAGATTTCTGTCAGTAGAAAGCACCGTTTCAAACGTAAAATCTTCATGCTCAGAAATCGCCAGATTTCTTAATCGTTCTGCCTTTTGAGCAGCTTCAAGGTCGGTACAGTGAGTAGCACTTTTGATATCATCAGCGTTAATGTATTTGCCAACGGTTTTAGCCATCTTAGTAATAGTAGATTTACCGCTACCATTAGGTCCCGCAAATACGATTACTTCAGGTAGCTTTATTTTGTTTTCCGACATATTCTATTCTCCCATCAGGATATTCAAGATAAGCACGTTTGGTTTCATCATCGTATCTCGCACTTGGTAAACCTTTGATTTTTCTTATCTCTTCATCAATACGAATAGAGGCGATAAAACGCTCTGTTAATTCATCATCCGATAAACCGCAGGTATAATCAAGTTCGTTCTTTTCTTCCATAACGATTCCTCTTTCTATCATTAATACAATCAGTTCTCACCCATGTTTTTTATAATAAGAAGATGATAATATAAATCTGAATTATTCAAAACTATAATTTTCAATTCATTTACAACACGAGTAACAATTTGATATAGCATTCCATTAGCACTATAATAACGACTTTTAGCTTTTAATTTGCCATTTTCATAAATAAAGTTATTGTCCATAATTAATACAACTTTTGAGAACTCCTGTCCTATAACATCATGTGCATTTGTACCTGATAAAGCAGAGATATAATTATACGGATCCCTTTCAGGATGTACTACATCCGTCGTAAACACTATAACTTTCCAATTATTCAATTTAAGATATTCCACATATTCTTTAAGCTCGTCGAAATTATCGAAATAATCTATTGAAATATCCGAATAATCCAAATTATCCTTACTCTTACCAATTTCAGTCAAATTAGTAATGAATGAAGCCATAGCTTTATTAGTTCTGATTTTATTTGTTAGTTTTTTCTTTTCGCATGGAATTGTAGAATGATTTTCAAGCAGATAATCATATAAATCTAAAGACTCTCCATCTTTCAAATATTGCTTTACATCAAACGAAAATATGATTGGAACAGTTGATGATATAGCTGATTGAACCATGTTATCCAATTGTAGTTTTCTAATTCGTTGTGATTCATCTACGATAATAAGATCATAATCAGAAAAATTTGGTTTTATAGTTTTAGAAACAGATGAAACAGATATTATACTCCACTTATATAAATCAATTAATCTTTTGTGTCCTTCATTAAGCTTACCACAATGAATTATTCTAACTCTTTTGTTTTCTATGATAAAGCTTTTTGCTATATCGTATAGCAGAAGAGTCTTTCCTGTTCCAGCATTTGCTGATAATGTAAAAAACATCATTGAGTTCTCGTTCAAAGACGAATAGATTTCTTCTTTTATTTTTTCCTGTTGAGTTGTTAAAAAATAATCGCCGCTTATAAATTTATCTGTAGAATTGAATGGTGATATCAGAAAATGAGAAGGAACAAATACAGCATCAAGATCAATAGAGCAATTAACAATTTGATTCTTGATTAATTCTACAAGCTCTGCAAAATTTGTTTTTACACATTGATTATTCTCAATAATATATTTATATAAACCGTCATTCTCGATATATTCAAACATGTAAATTGACTGAGAAAAAATTTTTAGATAATAATAATTTCTCGACATTTGCTTTGTGATTTTTTCTATTTTATTAGCAACTTTAAGCTCACTCTTCAATTCAATATTAATAATGTAATTCGTTCCTATTCTTAATAAATCAAATTCCTTCTCTATTTGTTTTATTGAATATCCTACAAAATAACCATCAAAATCTGCAGTATTGCATCCTGCTTCTCTAAGTTCATCGCATAATGAATTCAGATTTCTTATTTCATGCTTTTTTAGTTTTTTAATGTCTTTAGAATCACCAGGATGATCGTTTTCTATTGCGTAGGCTCCTTGATAAACAGATATTAAATTTTGTGTTTTCATATTATAATTTCCTTATCCAAAATACTCTTGCATTAAGCTATCAAATAATAACTGTGCTTCATCAAGTGCTTTCTGCACTGCAACTTTTGATTTGTCGGTCTGGGATACAAAGGCGGCGAATTTGTTCTGAAGATCAATTGGTGGTACTGCAACCCTATACTGCTCCAAAAATCGAGCCGGGACTCTGCGCTGACCTGCACTTCCAGTCATTTTTCTTGCTGCTTCTCTACGAAACATTTCAAAGGATGTTATTGCATAGAGCCAGTAAGGATTTGATACCTCTTGAATTGGTCGAAGAACATGAAATTCAGTAGAACCAAATCCGATTTCATTACATAACCCCTCAGCAACTGCGCCTTTTCCATTTTCCATACAGGGCGTGATCTTGGCAAAAAGAACATCCTTTTCAGCAAAATATGTGAACCCTGTTTTTACCTCATCATATGTTCTAATTTCCGTTGCATCAATATCACCTGTTTCAGATACGGCAGGCATCGGAACAAAAGAGACCTCTAATCCACTACGCAGACGCTTATCATCTGTCTTTTTTGGGTTGATTTCACAAACATCGTTAAGCTGCTTCATTCCAAAGCCTTTTGGATCGGTCCCAACCTCTCCAAACATCTCTACAAATCGGGCTTTAACAAGTTCGTCAAGTTTTTCAAGTTGCTGCTTGCGATGTGTAATTATAGATTGGATTTCATCAAGAGTAGAAACGATTTTATTTTGTTTATCTCTTTGCGGCAAAACAAATGAATATTCCCTAATATCTTTTAATGATATGAATTTCTGTGTTCCTCCTCTATTCTTATCTTCAATATACCGTATAAATGAATTACTCTTTAGCAAATAAAGAATATATCTATTGAAAATATCAGAATCTTTGAATTTAATAAGAGAAACGTTTTTTATTGCAAAATTAGGTTCAATATCAACGATGATTGGATTTCCAATGGTACCTATCATAGGCATTAAAATATCGCCTTTATCGACTTTGGAACGTTCATTAATCTTGGTATAATCGGATTCATTGATATAGTTTACATTCGTAAAATCAATACAACCTGATGATATGTTTTTGGAAGTGATTAATGGATAGCCATTATCAAAGTATTTTGGAGAATCATGGGTACCGTCTCTAACATCACAAATCTCACCTAATCTAACCATAATAACCATTCATCAAACCCGAATTTGTACGGGCTTGTTTTCCTTTCATTTTATTTTTTGAGCATCTCTTTCAGCTCGGTCATCTCTTTTGTTACCTGCTCATTCAGGCGTTCGAGTTCGGCCATTATCTCTTCTGTCGGCGGATATTCCACAGCGACATATTCGGTTTTCTTGTATTTGTTTATAGAAAGATCATAATCATTATCCACTATCTCCTGCTTCGGAACAAAGAAGCTCTGTTCTGTGCGTTCTCTGTCCTTATCGCCTTCAGGATTATGAAAACGTGCTATGATATCCGGGATATCGTTATCTGCTATCTCACTTCGCTTATCATCAAGAGAGAAACCATCTGCTTTCATATCATAGAACCAGACGTTATCTGTTCCGCCTGCATCTGTCTTGACAAATACCAGAACGGCTGTCGAAACTCCGGCGTATGGTTTGAAAACACCGCTCGGCATGGATATTACTGCTTTGAGCTGATGATTTTCGATAAGTTCCTTTCTGATAGCCTTATGGGCCTTGGATGAACCGAAAAGCACGCCGTCCGGGACGATACATGCACAGCGACCGCCCTTCTGGAGGAGACGTAAAAACAGAGCAAGGAATAGGAGTTCTGTTTTCTTTGTATCTGTCACGGCTTTCAGATTATCGTTGATACTTTCCGCATCGACAGTACCCTTAAACGGCGGATTGGCAAGGCAGACTGTGTATTTTCCGCTTACGTTGTTCTGCTTTGAAACGCTGTCCTTGTAATCTATATCCGGATTGGTAATTGAATGAAGCATGAGGTTCATTGCGGAAATACGAAGCATAGTGTGGTCGGTATCGTAACCGGTAAAAGTCTTGTTTTCAAAATTACTCCACTGCTCATCGGTCATTTTATCTTCATAGTTCTTACGGATATATTCCGCAGCTGAAACAAGGAATCCGGCTGTACCGCAGGCAGGATCGCAGATAAGATCATCCGGAGTAGGAGCAACGAGTTCTACCATCATCTCACGAATGTGCTTCGGAGTACGGAACTGTCCGTTCTGACCGGCTGTACTGAGTTTTCCGAGCATATATTCATACAGATCTCCCTGCATATCGAGATCAGCGATATCATGTTCGTAGAGGTCATCAAGTCCTGTTATTATCTTCTGAAGCACCTGCGGATTCGGGATAACAAACACGGCACTGTCCATATAACGTGAAAACGCAGTCTGCACCTGTTCTTCATCATCACGGTCTGCAATCTCGATAAGTTCACCCTTTTCATCAAAATCAGGTAACTTACCGTACTTCATCTTCTTTACAGCAGGAAAAACACGCTGTGATATCAGATCAAATATTTCACGGCTGTCTCTGTTTTTGAACTTGCTCCAGCGCATAGCCTGACCGATCTCCGACTGCGGAAATATGAGATCAGCGGTATCTCCGGTCATATTTGCAAATTCCTCTGATTCAAGTTCCTTTTCATCAAGGGAACGTATAAACATCAGATATGTAAGCTGTTCAATAACTGTAAGCGGATTGGTAATACCGCCTGCCCATATATCAGTCCAGATCTTATCTATTTTATTCTTAATAACTCCTGTTATCATTTCAAACCTCCGATTTTCGTGAGATATTATTTAAATTATTATACCATAAAATGTACAATTAATCAATTGTTTCACGTCAGATTATCGTTATTTTTTACTGTAAATTCACACTTTTCACCATTCAAAATGGTTGCTGCCGGAGGCAGCATTATAAATAGCATTTTTCATCACGAGTGATGAAAAATACCTTTTATGAGGCGGAACAATCTTTAGTGACAATATAATCCAAAGTACTTAAGAAAGTTACTGTTGGATAATCAGACATTCCTGTTGACATATCAAACTTTTTTCGATTATAATAAAAATAACAACAGACATTAAAATGGAGGTAGTTTTATGAATACATTATATGAAAGACTAAAAGAAGCAAGAAAAAATCTTCACCTTTCTCAGGAATATGTTTCAAAAATAATCGGAGTTACAAGAACAGCAATTGTCGAAATAGAATCCGGTAAACGAAAAATATCCACTGACGAACTCGCTAAATTCAGCTCGCTTTATCAGATTTCAGTTGATGAACTTATGAACGGAAAATCGACTGAAATGCCTGTTCAGATGTTTGCACGTAGTTTTGGAGAACTTGATGAATCTGATCAAAAAGAAATACTAAATCTTATAGAATTCAAAAAGAGAATGAAGGAGCACATGGTTTGATCAAACTTCGCATTTTCCTGTTGCGAAAATGCCTGAAATCCTGTATACTTATAAATACGATACCTCATATGAAAAGGAGAAAAATGAGATGAATAATGAAGTCGAAACCAATATGGAAATAATGATGGTTCAGCTGTTATTTAACAGCAAGCCAGAGTCACCGACAGCGGATAAAGTTAAAAAGGCACTTGAAAAATATCTTGGTGATCTCGGAGAAATTCCGTATGCAGAACCTTCCAAGATAAGTTCCGGAGACATGTTTATGTTTCCGCTTGAAAAATATAAAGTGGTAACTAAGGATCATCCGGACGGCATTCCTGCTATGGCTGTATTTTTATCATCTGAGCCGGAATCCGGAATAGAAGTGGATGAAATGGCACGCTCTCAGTTCTGGGATGTACAGGACGGTGAAGCGATAATAAATGATTGTAAATACACTGTGCTTATTCATACTATGCTCGGAATGGGACTTACCTATCAGGAACAGGCAGAGATACTGCTTGCTCAGGTCGGCGCAGCACTTGACTGTTATCCGGGATGTACTGGAATATATGCAGCGCAGAGCGGAAAACTCATTACTCCTGATAAATTTGAAAGCTTCAAAAAATACAGCGTGTCAGAAAGATTCATTGATCTCTTTGTCAATGCAAGATTCTTTAATATTTCTGATACAGATGAAATGGTAGTTGATACACTTGGATTCTATGTTTTCGGTGGTGCTGATGTACAGATGCACTTCAAAAAACTTGATCCTACTAATGTTGTAAATTACGTTTATAACATTGCGTCATATCAGTTCGACAACGGCTTCCCGATCCAGAGCGGTGAAACCATAGACAGCATAGATGAAAACGGAAATATTCAGATGAAACCGCAGTGGCCGGTACAGTACGAAAACTCACTTATAGATCCGCCGAGAAGCGTTCTGGATATTAACTGCGGTAAATATGCCGGCGGGAAGAGATAAGACTAAAGGAAGTAAAAATTTGAAATATCAGAACATTACTCAGGCCTTATATCACGAACCAAAGCAGCTCAGCAGTCTGAGCTGCTTTTTCAATTGCGCCAGAGGCGCATCCATTTTAAATGGAACGCCTATCGGCGTACTATTCCAGAAAAGGCACCCGCTGGGTGCCTTTTGAATAAGCGAGCGCTCGGCAGCGCACGAAAAACAGACTGCATAACCCATGCGGTCACGCAGTCTGTTACTCTGTAATCGGTGATTTTCCAGTCTGCGACTGGAAAATTTTTATTTTATTTTTCGAGGGAAACATTATCCACTTTATCTTTGAAATAATTCCATATTTCCTTCCTGAATACGATCTGTATCTCTTTATTTGGTATGCGCAGCGGCAAAAGTTCAGCATCTTCTTCTACCGCCTTTGAAAGATATCCTGTTTCAAGCAATGCAGACCAGAGATTATCTCCGTTTTCATGAATAAAATGATATGGTACATGTTCATTTACAAAGCATTCAATAGTTTCCCCAGCAAGCAATTTTTCAAAGTTTTCATTTGCATCATCAGTTTTTCCAAGAAATCCGTGTATAAGATTCTGCGATGTTTCTGAAGTATTTACCCAGTAACTTTTAGGTCCTCTGAGATTACTGTATGATCCGTCAAGAACCGAACGCACATACAACAGTACATCCCACGGACAATACATCTTTTCACGTCCAAAGATATATCCGTCATACCATTCTGAAACAGTGTCATATCTTTCTGACAAACCTGCATCGTCAAGAAGATTTCTTACATTTTCATCTGTGAATCCGATAGCTGTTGCAAAAACAGGTGACAGAACTGTATAAGGAATGATATTATTAACTCCGGTATATGTACTGTTTTTTACTGTATAAAGGCATCCGGAAAGAATAACACCTTTGACATTTTCATTTGTCTTGCAGACAAAGCTGAGCATATGCTCGATCATATCCCGGACTTTATCATATTCCGGTTTACCAAGTGCTTTTGCCATTGGTACGTCATATTCATCCACAATAACAAAAACCTGTTTATTATAGTGATCGTGAAGCATACGGACAAGTACATCAAGTGCTGCTACACTTTCAACCATATCAGCTTTTTTCTGCTTTAATTTAAGAAAGATTTCTTTGTCGTCATTATCCGTTTTTTCGCTTTCCGAAAGAAAATTCAGACTCTTTACTGTATTGGATATTGCAAGCTTAAAATTTCCTGCTATGGTGTCAAAATCACAACCATAGATTTCTTTCATAGAAATAAACACCACCGGATATTTGTTCATATATTTATCCACTAATTCCGGATTGTTCATGACCTTAAGGCCATCAAATATATCTTTGCTATCCCGGCGGATATCCAGGAATTCCCTGAGCATTGTCATTGTCAAAGTTTTTCCGAATCTTCTCGGACGTGCAAACAGCACTGCCTTATCGAATTTATCAAGCAGAAATTCTTCTATCAGTTCCGTTTTATCTATGTAATATGAATTGTTTTCTCTGAGTTCACGGAAACTGTCGTATGATGCTCTGATATTTAATTTCACTACTTTTGCTCCTTCCTGTATTTTTTCTCATGCTATAAGTATAACACGTTTCACTCTTTCAGGCAACAGAAAAGTAATTCAGTACTGCTGTATACATATCTGTTTTCGATCAAAGCTGCTCAGTCCTGAGCAGCTTTTTCAATTGCGCCAAAGGCGCATCCATTTTTCTTACCTGATTTCTTTCAGTTATAAAATATGTTTTTTAAGCGCAGTTTAAAAACTTCTGAAAATCAACAGGTTTTTAAGTCCAGTTTAAAAACTTTCGGATACATAAAAACTACGCTTCACAGTTTCGCAATGAATCTGTGAAGCGTAGTCTGTTATAGGAGTGATATAATGATGAATACTGATTTTAAGTGAGTACCGGGATCAGTATCCGGTACTGCTCTGACATCAGGCTATAAACGATGTGATCTTTCCGATGAAAAACTCAATGATCTTTGAAACGTCATCAGAATCATTCTTTTCATTTTCATCGAAGTCACCGTTTGCACTGTATTCGCCGCCGAGTGCTGCGTTCTTTAACATAATTACATCGGCAATGTTTATTTTTCCGTCTTCGTTTGTATCGCCGAATACAACTTCAATATCATCTGAGCTTCCCTGTACGTCAGGATTCCACCAGCTGAGGTTGAAGAGTGAATCTGTACCGTTGCCGCTGAATACGAAGTAGACATCCTTTACGCCGCTTGTCTTTTCGATTTTTGCAGTTTCTGTCTTCCACTTCTGCCAGCCGCCTGTGTATGTAACATCGACCTCACCGATAGTTTTTCCGTCAGGACTGCCGAGTTTGATAGTGATCTTTCCGCCTTCAAGATTTGAAGCAACTCTGAAGTCGATCTTTTCTGTCGATTTTCCGAAGTCTACTCCCTTGTAACCTATGTAGTCGCCGTTGTTGATATAAGCAACATCCTGGCCGCCTTCGCTGCAGTTTTCAAGCTCTGTTCCTGAGTTTACGTCGTATGATACTGCAGGTATACCGACCGATGTACCCTTTATTCTGAGAAGCTTCTTTGATCTGCTCTTTACTGTACCGTCGTTTCCGACTACATAAAGATAATATTCGCCTTCCTTTGCAGGAGTTTTTATTTTGGTTGCAGTACCTGAAGCCTTCGTCATGTTATCCCCTGCTGTGAACGATGTAGTTCCGGAAGGAGCAAGCCAGATGGTGTTGTCTTTGCTGCCGCTGCTTCTTACAGGAAGAACTGAGCCGCCGGTAGTTTCACATGCTGCCGGGAATACTCTGTCTGCATCTGAAAGCAGATAGCCCGGTACAAGTCCTGCATGATCATCGTCCAGACCTGAATTAAGACAAACCTTGTACTGTGCGAAAGGCCATACATTGTCCTTTACTACTATCGGAGTATCTATCTCACTGTTCGGAGGATTCTTGCCCATCTTGTTTACTGTAGCATATGTACGCTTGATCTTAAGATGATGCTTCTGGCCGTAATCTTCACAGTTGATAGTATATGTTACGTTAGGGTCTATTTCGAGTACATTGTCGTTTTCCTCGATATATGCTGTACCTTCATCGTTGTGAAGTCCGTAAGTCGGCTGAAATGCCGCTGCGGCCGGTATACCTTCAACGTAGTTTTCATTTATGATAGTGCCCGGCATCTGACCGATGGTATAGATACCGCCGCTGTCGTGAAGTCTGTTAAGGCAGTTTGTAACACGGTTGTAGCAGATGGAATTGTTCTTACAGGTAGTTGAATCCTTGAAGTTGCACCAGCCCCATCCGAGATGGATACCGTTGTAGGCTGTCTTGTTTATCTGGTTGTGATTTATTGTAATGCCTTCAACGAAATACGCTGTGATAGCTGCACATCCGCCGAAACCGTGAACAACGGAAATATCATAGAGCATGTTGCCGCTGACATTGTTGTTTTTACATATACCTTCAATACCCGGAGCAAATTTTTCATGGTTTGATGAACTTCCGTCACCGATGTATATGTGCTGCGGATGTCCGACTGTAATACCGCTGGATGTAATATCCGTAATAAAGTTGCCCGTTACCTCTGAATTAATAACGTCATTTGTCATTGAAAGGCCGTCTGCACCGCTGTGCTTGATAACGTTGTCCTTGAATGTTATTGATTCACTGTTAGTGACATTTATCATACCAGGAAGTGTGTCAGCCATTTCGTACTTTCTGTTGTGCCAGTTTGAATCGGCAAAAGCAGTATATGACTGAGCTGCCTGACATGTTGCTTTTCCGTGTGATCCGGCTACTTCAGTAAGCTGGAATTCTGTATTTTCAAAAGTAATACCGCTGAAGGAAATGTTCTTTACTCTGTCAGTCGTGGATTTTCCGGCAATGTTAATGATCTTGTCAAGCACCGGTGCTTCAACATCTGCCGTGTTGATATCCTCGCCCTGACGCGGCCAGTAGTAAAGCACCTTTTCAGTCTTGTCAAAATAGAACTCGCCCGGTTCATCCATGAATTCGAATGCGTTGTAAATAGTATGAGAACCTCCGCATGAGAATCCGGCTCCCCAGCCAGGTGTCTGTGCTATCGCACCGTACGGCTGCTGCAGATACATGACGAGATTTCCGTTTACATTCTTGATATCTCTTGTACAAACGATATTTTCATTCCATGTTGTACCGTTTATGATCTCAAGATCGTCCTTGTTGCGTTTTATCTCCGGCAGGTCATTAGGGTTGTATGAAATACCGTCGCTCTTTTTGCCGGAATCCCATGCCCAGTCAGCCTGACCCTTGTTTACGTTGTAGTCACCGAAACCGCCCTTTGCATTGACACGCTTGCTGGTCATATTTGCACGCCTGTCATTTACGAACAGGTTTCTTAATTTGTAGTCTCTGTCAAGAGGCGCCTTGTATATTCCGTCCTTGTACTGTGTCCACCCTGTTACCTGTGTCGCAGCATTGAGTTCCGGAACTTCATCCTTGTAGGCCATATAATAGACCGTATGACCGTTTGTACCAGAATCTCTTGTGTCGAACTCAGTTGTCTTTGTAACACGGTATGTACCGCCTCTGAGGTAAACGCAGATATCACCGCTCATGTTCCCGTTGATCTCTCGTACAGCGTCTCTTGCTCTTTCGAGTGTACGGAATGGTGAATCGATCGTACCGCTTCCGTTGTCATCACCGTCAGGTGAAACATAGAACTCTGCCGCATAATCCGCTGCCTTTACAGTGTCCGCCCTGAATAAAACTTCTCCTGATGGAAGTACAACAGAAGTCATTCCAAGACAGCATCCCATTAAAACGGCAATACCTTTTCCTGCTTTAGGGCGCACTCCGCCCCTCTTAAAAACTTTACGCATACTTATCTCTCCTAAAAACCTAACCCTTTACCGTGATGCGCGACCATTTTCACGCACCGGTAATCAATCCTGAAATCGTGCCGCCATATGCAGCACTCACACTTACAATAATTATATTACTATTATTTCATACAAAAGTCAATAGTTTTTGTACACAACTTATATACATAGTGCATAGCAGCTTAAATTTACAGCAATATATTGTTATGAACTGAAATAAAGTACCATTCGTATTTTCAGAGAAACTATACAAATTAACCGCCGTGTACCATACGGTAACACGGCGGTTCTGTTTTTTTATTAAGCGTCCGTCATCCGGTCACTTGTTTTCCTTCGGAATTGCAGTCTTCTCGATTCTCTTGTAGAGATAAGTATCTGTCTTTCTTGAAAACTTCAGACTGTTTCTTTTAATGTACTCAGCTGCTGCATGCTGCATATGAACTGAAGTAAGCGCGCTTTTCTGTACAAATGCTATGATAACTCCGATAAGAATTCCTATCAGGATAGCTATTACGTAATTCATGCTGTACCCCTCCTTATGATCCCATGAAATATGCTATTATGCAGGCAATGACTGCACATACTGTCGAATACAGTGCCATAGCTTTAAGGAATGCTGCCTTGTCAAGCGGCAGGTTTCCGACGAATTTTCCTGTCTGACCGTTCATTGCAAACAGGAACTTCTGGTCATTCCACGTTGTGTTCAGGATCCATACCGGATAGAGAACATACTGTGCCTTGCCGTTATGGAGCTGAATCGCATTGCCTTTTTCAGTTACCTGCGAATATCCGATAACCGAATCCCTGAACGTATCGATAACGCTCTCCTCAATGCGGTGGTTTGCGCGGTCAATGCTCTGTTCAGCAGTAACGTCATATCTGTCTGCAAGGTAGCCTGAAAGATATGCTTTTTCAAAAGTAACTGCATCCTTATAGTCGAACGGTTCTATTGATTCCATAAGATCGTCAGGCATTCTCGAAGATCCGTCCACCGGAACATGTTCAAATGCAAGCGAACCGGTACGTCTTACGTTATAGTAACTCTTTTCAACGTAACGGTAATTGCTGTCTGACCATCTGCGTTCCTTGACACCTTCGTAGCGGATATCGCCGTCAGCATCTGCATCGAAAAGCCAGAAAGGTACGTAAACGCCCTTAATCTCATCAATATGATTCTGGTCTGTAAATGCCTTGGGAAGAAACTTCTTTCCCTTAAGATGCTCCGCAAGTTTTTCCTTTGCCTTGTTCTTGTCAAGCTTGAACGGGATAACAAGGTCAGGTCTTAAGTCACCGTCAAATGTTCCTGAAATTACAACAGGATTTCCGCAGTACGGACAGCTTGACGCACCTGTAAGTTCATCAGCTACGATCTCACCGCCGCATGACTTGCACGAATAGATCTTCATGCCCTCTGTTTCACCCGGCTGCCAGTCTGTACCTGCTGATGTATCCCAGCTCATGTCATTTGATGAAAGCTGGTCAGCCTGCATTTCCTGTACTGCCTCAATCGAAAATTCACTGTCACAGAACGGACACTTCATGTTCTGTGATGCGCTGTCGAATTCTATCTGTCCTCCGCAGCACGGGCATTTGTAATCTGTCATTCCACTCATATTTTTTTCTCCTTTTCCTATATCTTTAGGGAAACACTGATTAAATCGGAAATCCGGCTTCGCCGGATTTCCGGAGGTGGGATTTACGGGACTTCGTCCCGAACCCCCACGCTGATTAAAAAAGCGCTCCCGTGTTTTACATCAGAAACTGTGGCCGCCTCCGCCGCCGCCACTTCCTCCGCTGCTTCCTCCGCCCCAGCTGCCTCCGCTGTAGTCATCAGAACTGAACCAGCTGCCGGAACTTCTTACGCTGTCTGATTTATTATCATCATTACGGTATTTTGTTTTGCTGAGGTTATTTATTTTTACTTTTACTCCAAGGTTATGTTCTGTATATTTCAGCAGTTCAGAAGAATCAGCAACAGATCCGGCAGAATGGTTTCTTGCATTTTCATACACAATAAAACCTGCAAAAAGCAGCGCAAGCAGAATACAGCTGATATATTTCATCGGCTGTGCTATTTCACTGCCTTCAAGAAGCTGTATTTCCTGTTCAAATGCATGACAAGCGCATTCTGTGTACTGAGCAAGTGTAGCATAACGATAGATGTTGTCAGTAATGATATATCCTCTTGGCTGCGTAACGGTTTTAAGAATATCGCCGTTACTGAATATATAAATCTGCCGGTTTACAAGATCTATGAGAAATACTGTTGCACTCTCTTTTCCGAAAAGAGAATGAAGATTGCTTTTGGCATAATCTCTTGTGGATTCAATATATCCTTCCGATACTGTAAGAAGCGCCGCATTACCATACTCTGTCAGCGCCTGCATCTCTTCGGTCAGCTTTCCGTAATACGGATCTTCATCTGAAATAAGTCCGGCCGTATCATCGATCACAGCTCTGTAGCCTGTAACAGAATTTCTGTATATCTCTTCAGCTTTTACAGCACGGTCAGGAGTAATAACAAAACACAGTATCAGGAAAACAGTCATCGTAAACACACGAAGACAATTTCTTTTTAAATTCGCATTATACTGCACTGTCATCACCGCCTTTATGAACGCTGAACTGCGGAAGAGGACGTGTAGCTATCCTGTTGTAGTTTCTTATCAGAAGCAGGAATGACACAAGCTCCGCAGCCAGAACTGTCACACCGACAGCATAGTAACAGTAATCCCATACCGGTTTTGCTGCAAGCACAATATTTCCTGCTATACCTGATGCCATATTGATCAGCGGACACAAATATAACGAAACAGACTTGTCTTTCTTTTTTACACTCTGAAGATCACTGAACAGGCACACCAGAAGAATGAGATGAATAATGTTTATCACAACAGCTATGACTGAAAAGGAAGATGCATTAACAAAGGTCACAAAATCCGGTTCTATCAGGCACAGGATCTTGAATACAACGATCACTCCAAGTATCACAAAAAATACCACCAGAGAAATTCCGTTGACCAGATTATCTCTCAGCCTGCCGGCGATCCCGTCTGATGAACGATTTTTAAGAGCAGCTGTATCTTCCGCACAGTACCCTGTAACAAGCATAGCCATGATTACGGAAATAAGTGTTACACTTACAGGAAGAATCGTTGTGAACATCAGCAGTACAAAAGCAATAACTGCCGCGATAAGAAACCTTATTAAAAAAACTTTGGTGTCAATAGGAGTATCGGATACAACACGTCCTGTCTGTCCGTTTACTGCAGCATATGCCACGCGATTGCCTTTTCTGTATGAAAGAAACCAGACTGGCATCATCGCAAGTTTTACACTGTTGATCCTTGTACCGAACTCTTCTTTTTTCAGAGTTATGTTGTATGTACTGAGTTTTGAATGTGTCTCAATATATTTCTGTGCTCTGTCCTCCGCAACATTTCTGGCATATTCCTCATATGTCGATGACGGAACATCAGCCGGTTCGGCATAAAATCCTGCAAAATATCCTTCACTGAATTCCCTGAATTCCGGAGATCTCCGGTGAAATCCCGGATTCCGGACCGTCTCAAACGGTTCGGTTTTTTCGCTCAGATCATCATGAAAAACAGATGAAGCATCATGCATGATATGTTTAAAAACTGAACAGTTAGTGCCGGTTACCTCATCCTTAAACTGATAAGTGTATTCGCCGTGAACTTCAGTACGGTCACCTTTTCTTGTAAAAGAACCTTCCTGCCTTACATCATAGATCCAGTAAGGAACATATATTCCCCTGAATCCGTCAATAAATTCGGGATCTTTCAGCTTTTCAGGAGTGTAAGGGTTATTTTTAACGTATTTCATGTAAGCATTCTTACACTGCTTCTTGCTGATTCCGAAAGGAATTATATAGTCAGGTTTTTTCTGCTTTTCAAGCTTTGATTCAAAAACTACCGGCGAACCGCAGAACGTACAGTTACCGGAAAGATCGTGATCGGTACTTGTCAGTACGCCTCCGCACTGCGGACAGGTAAATACTGTCGCTTCATAAGTGTCGTCACCCTCTGCCGACGGTTCGCTGCCAGAGTGTTCATCAGGTCTGGCAAGCACATTTTTTTCATATGGACTGTACAAAGCGCTGCATGACATGCACTTTAACTGCTGATCATAAATACTGAATTTCAGCAGGCCCCCGCAGCCAGGACAGTTTGCCATTTCATATCCCCCCTGTTTCATAGAATATCATTATTTTACCATAAAACCGGTTTAATGTCTACTGTTTTCTGATCATTTTGTTTAAGGAAAAGCTGATTTATTCATAAATCAGCTTAGGGGACCGGGGTGAAGCCCCGCAAATCCTGACTTTGGAAATCCGGCGAAGCCGGATTTCCGATTTAATCAGTGTATCCTTAAAAATAATCATATAAAGAAAGCAAGTTTACGTTTAAGTCTTGCTGCAGGAAGTCCTACAACATTGAAGTAGTCACCTTTTATACTCTTAGCCGGAAGAAGTGCCCCGTCCTGTATGCCGTAAGCTCCGGCCTTGTCCATCGGTGATCCGGTGGCGATGTAATTCTTTATCTCACCGGCAGTAAGCTCAAAGAATTCAACTTCAGTAGTTTCCGAAAAGCTTTTCTTCTTTCTGCCGCTCATTATGCAGACACCGGTAATTACCCTGTGAACTTTTCCGGAAAGAGCCGTAAGCATTCTTTCAGCCTCTTCTTCATTACACGGCTTTCCGAAAACCTTTCCCTCATATACCACCACAGTATCACTGCCTATGACAATATCTGACTGATGACTTTCCGCAATGGATTCTGCCTTTAAGCATGCAAGATATTCCGCACTTTCCTCAGCGGATACACCCTCCGGTATTGTCTCATCTATATCTGCCGGTATACATTCAAAATCACTCACTATATAACCCAACAGTTCCCTTCTTCTCGGCGATGCCGATGCAAGTATAACTGCCATTTAAATGCCCCTTTCTGATCAGCTTATGAGGCTGTCAAGCTCGTCGATAAGCTCGCCGAATATTTCAAGGGCTGAGTTTACAGGATCCGGTGAAGACATGTCAACGCCGGCGGTCTTAAGAAGCTCTATCGGAGAAGCAGAGCATCCACCGCTCAGGAACTTGATGTAGTTGTCAACTGCAGGCTTTCCTTCCTTAAGTATCTTTCTTGAAAGTGCAATGGCTGCAGAATAGCCTGTAGCATACTGGTAAACGTAGTAATCGTAGTAGAAATGCGGTATTCTCGCCCATTCAAGACTTATGTCCCTGTCAATTACTATGTCATCGCCGAAATACAGCTTATTGAGGTCATAGTAGATCCCGGAAAGATTGTCAGCAGTAAGACCTTCGCCGTTTTCTGTCATTTCATTTATCTTAAGTTCAAACTCAGCAAACATTGTCTGACGGTAAAGAGTTGTCCTGAACTGTTCAAGGAAATAGTTTATGAGATAAGCCTTCTGCTTTTTGTTGGTTGTGGTCTTAAGAAGATATTCCATAAGAAGTGCCTCGTTGCATGTGGAAGCAACTTCAGCCACGAAGATAACATAGTCTGAATATACCGGAGGCTGAGTTTTGTTGGAATAGTACGAGTGGATGGCATGACCCATCTCATGTGCGAGTGTAAATTCACAGTTGAGAGTATCCTTGTGATTCAGAAGAACGAACGGATGTACCTTCGCGCCTGCAGAATATGCACCGCTTGTCTTGCCCTTGTTTTCGTAAACGTCGATCCAGCGGTTATTAAAGCCTTCCATAAGAATGGAACGGTATTCATCGCCCATCGGTTCAAGAGCATTATAAACATTCTTCTTTGCCTCTTCGAAGGTTATCTTCATGTCGCAGTCAGAAACCACAGGAGTGTAGAGATCGTACATGTGGAGCTCGTCAACGCCGAGAAGTTTCTTTCTCAGTCTTACGTATTTATACATATACTCCATGTTTTTGTGAACTGCATCGATAAGGTTGTGATAAACGGAAACAGGAACATCTGTTCTGTCGAGTGAGGCGTGAAGTGATGATTCATATCTTCTCGCCTTTGCACCGAATGAAAGCTGTTTTGTCTGGGCAGCAAGCATTGATGCGATCGTGTTCTTATACTTGTCGTAGCTTGCATACATCGAATGGAAAGCTGATTCCCTGAGAACTCTGTCAGAACTTTTCACGAGCGGAATGTATGTTCCGTGTGTTACCTGATGCTTGTTTCCTTCTGAATCAACTGCATCTTCAAAATCAAGTTCAGCATCGGAAAATACGGAATAAATTGTATCAGGTGCTTCCTGCATCTGTCCGGCAAGAGCCATGATCCTTTCCTCAGCTTCGGAAAGTGTGTGTTCCTTTCTCTTCTGAAGACGGCTTATGTAAAGACGATAAAGGCCAAGATCCTTGTTTTTCTCAAAGAATCCTTCAAGCACGTTCTCATCTATCGAAAGGATCTCCGGCACTTCAAAGGCACCTGCTTCAGCAATGTCTGAGATAAGTGCTGAAAGTCTTCCGCACATTTCCTGGTAAACTGAATTCCTGTTGTCCTCGTCTCTTCTGCGGTGAGCGTAGTTTACAAGGCTGTCGAGCTTAATACCAAGATCATCGTTGAGCTTAAAATACTCAAGCATTGTTTCAGCTGATTCAGAAAGTCTGCCCCTGAATGAAGCAAGCTTTTCAGTCATAGCCTTTACTGCGTTGTAATCATCGTTCCAGCAGTCATCATTTTTGTAGATATCGGTAACTGCCCACTTGAATTCTTCTGATACTTCAGAACGTTCCTTAACTGTTTCCATCATAATTTTCCTCCGTTTAATATAATCATCTTAATGCCTGCACTGTAAAGTAAACAGCTGCAAGTCCGGCAAGAAGCGCAAAATTCACCGTCGAGAAAACCGCCATGTATTTCTTCATGTCGGCTCCTTCAGCTTTGGAATACTGTTTCCATGAAATAACACTTGCAAGCGACGCCACCAGAGTACCCAGTCCTCCGAGGTCAACACCGAGAAGAAGCGCCCCTGCATTCTCTGTAAAGCCTGAAAGCATTACAGCTGCCGGAACATTGCTGATCACCTGACTTGCCAGTACACCGGTAATAAATTCATGTCCGGCCACGACTGACGAAAGAGAACTGCTTATAACATCTATCTTTGTGAGGTTTCCGACAAAGATGAAAAACGCCACAAAGGTAAGAAGCAGAAAATAATCCACCTTTGCAAAAAGCTTATGATCTGTAAATGTGCATACTGCAGCTACTACGGCAAGACAGACATAACAGTTTACAATTCTGAGAACAGTAAGCACGCAGACTGCAAACAGAACAGTGTAAATGATAAAGTTTCTTTTGCTGCTTATCTTCGCTGTACCTGTACGGTCCGCAGCGAGCTTCATATCCTTTATAAGAAAGAATGTCACTATGTTCACAAGGGCAAGGCTCACAAGCCCGTAAGGAATGACAGCTGCGGAAAACTCGCTCATCTTCATGTTAAACTGTGAGTAGATGTACAGGTTCTGCGGATTACCGAAAGGCATTATCATACTTCCCAGATTTGCCGCCACGGTTTCCATAACAACAAGCGGTATAAGGCATTTTCTGCCGTTACCGTTATACAGTCCGACTGTGAAAGGAACAAGCGTGATAAGGGCTACGTCATTGGTAATAAGCATAGCACTGAAAAACGTTATGTTTACCAGAAGCATGGCAACTGTTCTTGAGCTGTCGGAGCTTTTTAATATAGCCGCCGAGATTACATCAAAAAGCTTTGTTTCCATAAGCCCTGCCACGACCATCATGAGGCAGAAAAGAAGAATAAGTACCGAAAAGTTTATGTACCCCAGATAATCAGCTGAAGGATGAACAAAAAAGGCAGACAGGACCGCGCCTGCAGCTGCCGCGGAAAGAACAGGTTCTTTCTTCAAAAAAGATATCATTAAAAGTCTTCTCCCTCCTGACACACAAGTAAAGGATCACTGAAAATATATTCAGTGATCCTGAATTGAACCAACCTCCAGATCAGAGAAGATCTGCTATATCGAGAATGAGTCTTTCTGACTTTTCCCATCCGAGACACGGGTCTGTGATCGACTTTCCGTAAATGCCTTCGCCGATCTTCTGGGCGCCGTCTTCAATGTAGCTTTCGATCATAAGTCCCTTTACCATGCTCTTTATGTCATCGGAATGTCTGCAGCTGTGGAGTATCTCCTTGGCTATACGGATCTGTTCAAGCGGCTTCTTTCCTGAATTTGCATGGTTTGTATCAACAATGAGAGCAGGATTGAGAAGGTTTCTCTGCTGATACATATCGAAAAGCTGGATCATATCTTCGTAGTGGTAGTTGGCGTGTGACTTTCCGTCGCTGTCAACGTATCCTCTGAGGATGGCATGAGCTGTGTCGTTGCCTGTCGTTGTCACGTCCCAGCCTCTGTAGATGAATGTATGCGGAACCTGAGCTGCCTTGATGGAATTGAGCATTACTGAAATGTCACCGCTTGTCGGGTTCTTCATTCCTACAGGAATAGTAAGGCCGCTGGCAACAAGTCTGTGCTGCTGATCCTCAACTGAACGCGCACCGATCGCACAGTAACCGAGAATATCATCAAGATATCTGCCGTTTTCCGGATAGAGCATTTCGTCAGCACATATAAGACCTGATTCGTTTACAGCTCTTGCGTGAAGTTTTCTTACTGAGATAATACCTCCGATAAGGTCTTCCTTCTTTTCCGGATCAGGCTGGTGGACCATTCCCATGTAGCCCTCGCCTGTTGTTCTCGGCTTGTTTGTGTATATTCTCGGAACGATCATGATCTTGTCCTTTACCTGCTCCTGTACCTTTGCAAGTCTTGTGACATAATCAATCACTGAATCCTCATTGTCAGCAGAGCACGGTCCTATTATAAGAACAAATTTGTCAGATGCTCCTGTGAAAATATCCCTTAATTCCTTATCTTTATTTTCCTTGACGCTGACGACCTTTGCATCGATCGGGAACTGTTCCTTGATCTCCTTAGGGATCGGCAGCTTACGGCTGAAATTCATGCCCATTTGAAAAACTCCTTACATAAAAACATGTGGCAAAGGAAACGCTGAAACGAATCGATCAGTCTTTCCTGAAAAACGTCCTTAATATTATACCACAAAAATCTTTTTTTTTCCAGTCATAAATTGATTTTTCAGATTTTGTTCAGAAAAGTTCATTTTTGATTGACATTTTAATATACATGTGATAAAATAAATATATATCAAAAGGGATAATTGTTGTTACGTTTTCGGCGTTTCGCATAAATCCGTTTTCACCGATTAACACGAACATGTCACGATAACTAAACGGCAACAAGGCAAATAAGCAAAGAAAATCACTAAATTTGTAAGGAGGATGGGCTGTTCTTATACAGTCTGGTGTACATAATATGGAAATTATCAAAGTAAATCCGCAAAAATGTATCTCATGCAATGCTTGTATCAGAATTTGTCCTGCACCAGAAGCTTGTGTTCCAAGTACAACTCCGGAAGGCAAAAATTACGTCGGTATCAATTCTGCCAACTGTATCAGCTGCGGCGAATGTATCAGACACTGCCCTCACGATGCAAGATATTACGAAGATGACTATGAAGACTTTATCGAAGACATGTACAGTAAAAAGGGAAAGGTATCCCTTCTTGTCGATCCTTCTATCAGAGTAGCATTTCCTGACGTATGGCAGGATGTTCTCAAATGGTTCTACATTCAGGGCATAAGAAAGATCTATGACGTATCATTCGGCGCTGACATAGCAACGTGGGCACAGCTCCGTTCAGTAAGCACCGGTAAGGCCAAGAAATACATTTCATCCTCATGTTCCTCAGTAGTAAGCTATGCTGAAAAACACGATCACTCACTTCTCGAAAAGCTTTCACCTGTGTACAGTCCTGCTATCTGCATGGCACTCTACGCTAAATTCAAACTCAAGGACACATCTGAGTTTGCCTACCTCGGTCCATGTCCGGGACGCAAGGCTGAATTTGAATCAACAAAGCTTATTCAGTACAATGTTACTTTCAAGAGAATGAAGGAATATTTCGCAAAGCGACAGATCACATTCTCAAGCACAGGACAGGGCTTCAGCTTTGAATTCACTCACAGGCAGGGACTTATGGGTGCTCTCTACTGCAAGCCGAAGGGACTTAAGGAAAACCTTCACGAATATCAGCCTGAAATGAACATCTCAAACTGTGACGGTATTTCAAAGACATACTCACAGCTCAACAAATACAACGCACTTGCTGCCAAGGATTACATTCCTGACGTATTCGAAGTGCTCAGCTGCGACGAAGGCTGCAACGGCGGTATAGGAATAGAAATTAACGGCGAAGCTCCGGCTCCTGCAGTTATTTCAAGAGTAATGGATGTAACAAGAAAAGATGCGATCAAGAGACAGAACGGTATTTTCAACCTCAACAAGGGCGACAAGCTGTTCAAGGAATTTGACCGTGAACTCAAGCTTGATACATTCCTCAGGAAGTACGAGCCTCAGAGAAACACCTTCCGCACTCCTACACTTCCTGATCTCAACAATGTCTACAATTCAATGTTCAAATTCACAGACGCAGACAGAAACATCAACTGTCAGGCCTGCGGATGCAAAACATGCAAGGAAATGGCTATTTCAGTTTTCCACGGTACAAACCTGAAGGAAAACTGTGTATACTATTCAAGAAACATCGGCGGAAACGACTCAGCTGCTGTTGCCGAGATCAGAAACACCCTCGATGCAGTCGAAAAGATCATCCATGAGAACATGCCGTCACTCAACGATCAGGTCGCTGTTATCAGAAAAGAAGCTGTTTCGATCTATTCAAACAATGACAAGACAGCTGAAGCAGCAAAGACCATCAACAAGGTAATTACCCAGATGATCGATGCCTGCAACAATCCTAAGGGCGTTTCAAGAGAAACCATTTCAGAAATTTCAGGAACTCTGGAACTTATCAGAAAGATCATCGTAAACCTCGACAAGTTCGTTACCAAGAACTCCGAGTCCGGATACACCATCGACAAGTGTGTATCTTCCATCGATGACATCTCGAACACTATCCAGAGCACTGTAAACAACATAACACACAGATAAATAAATATTACCCTATTACTCCGCCACTCCTTTTTCTGACGGAGTAATAGTATTTTTTTGAAAGAAAGATGGATACAGAATGAACTACGAACTGATAACCGCACCGCTGATCGGTGCTGCAATAGGAACAGTAACAAACGGCATCGCAATAAAAATGCTTTTCAGACCGTGGAAGGCAGTGTACATAGGAAAACTTAAAATGCCGTTCACCCCTGGTCTTATTCCTAAGGAAAAGCCAAGAATCGCAAAATCTATCGCCGATGTAATCGGAAACAATCTCCTCGACGACGAGACTATCAGAAAGACTCTGCTTTCAGATGATATAAAGGCAAAGATCACAACAGCTCTTAACCAGAAGATAGATTCACTGTCAGAAAACACTGATACTCTTTCTGAACTTCTTGATTCAAAAGGATTCATGACCGTTGCCGACGAAAAGGAAAAATCACTTAAAGATACTGCCGGTTCGAGCATCGCAAAGAAAATGATCGACATGAATGTTGCTTCCACGCTGCTTGACTTTGCCGAGGAAGAACTTGCAAACAACTCAAACCCCCTTATCTCCGGTTTCGCACCGAAGGCGATCAGTTCCGCACGTGAATCACTCATAAAAAAAATAAATGACCTTATAAACGAAAAAGCCCCTGCGCTTATCTCCGGTCTCATTGATAAAGAGTATGAAAAGCTCAAGGACAAACCGGTCGGCGAATCGGTAAATTACCTTAAGGAGAAATTTCCTGACTACGAGGAAAAGCTCTGGTCACTGTACTGCGGATTCATCGGAAAATATCTCACCACACTGCTTAAGGGATTCAATATCAGCGGCATAGTTGAGCAGAAAATAAACGAGTTTGAACTTCCTGAACTTGAAAAGCTCATTATGGACATCGCCCGCAAGGAACTCAACGCGCTTGTCGCACTCGGCGGTCTTCTCGGATTCCTTATGGGATTCCTCAACGTATTTCTCGGATAGGATCGCAGTAAACAAAGGAAACGGTCATCACGTTTACTGAAAATACACATACAACACATAACGGTATTCTCTGCATAAAAGAGAATACCGTTTTTTAGGAAAACGCTGATTTATTCATAAATCAGCGTGGGGTTCGGGACGAAGCCCCGCAACCTCCCCGCCCCAGCAATCCGGCGAAGCCGGATTTCCGATTTAATCAGTGTTTCCTTAGTTATTTAAGTGCTTACAATGATATACTTTTAATTTTAATTGCTACTTGTAAATGAAAAAAGCTGAACTATTTTATATGAAATGCACAAAAAATATTAGATATTTTTTAACAGCAATCAACTTAATTCAGTTGAAATACTCACTAAAATATGATAAAATTATACATAGATTAATATAGAAAACGGAGGTCGTTTTATATGAAATGTCCAAACTGCGGCGAGATTATAAAAGAAAAAAAGAAAATGAACTTCTGCGGTTACTGTGGTGCAAATCTTAAAACCGGCGAAAAAACATTTACATCACCGGAACCGAGAGAAAATATATCAGTAAACACAAACCCGGAAAGAATAAGCGATTTCACACCGAAGCCATCTGCTCCGGCAAATCCGGGAACACTTGATTTCGGATCACCTTTTGAAAGAATGGTAAAAGAGAATGCATTAAACCAGGCGCAGGCAAATCCTGATTTTATTCCGCCTTTCGGAATGCCTAAGGCGAACACTGTAAATCCGGGACCAGCAGGGGGCCAGACAACTGTTACACCTCCGCCTTTCAACTCATTCCAGCCGAGCGACTTTACAATGAGCAAACCGGGCGAAGCACCTGAACAGAAAATCGTTACAGTTGAACCTCCGATCATTCCGGATACACCTTCCGCTTTTTCAATACCGCCGTCTCCGGTACCGCCTGTCGTACCTCCGGTATCTGAAAAACCGGTATCAGAACAGAAACCTGATGCTCCGAAGAGTGCCTCACCAATTGCATCATTCGATCCTTCGTCACTTTCAATGTTCGATCCTTACAAGATGAACAACACAGCAAATACCAGCAGCGGCGGTGCATATGAACCGCTCGACGCTGATCCGCTTGATGCAAAGCCTGTTTCTGTTTCTTCATTCAATGAGAAACTTTCACTTCTTATCGAACAGACTTCACAGCCTTACGGTGCCGAGCCTGAAAAGGATACAAAAGATCAGGAAAACGCTCATTCCGATACTCCGGATGAAAACAAAAACAAGGGATTTGACCCTACTATAAACATTTCAAGGAACAACGTGACCATGAGAAATGTATCGGATGATCCAGGTGCAAATCCGATCACATACATGGAATACACCAAGAGTACTGACAGGAAAAATGACGAAAACAAATTCTCAGCATATGATTTTACTGTTCCTGAAGTAAAACCGGCTTCTCCTCCTGAAAATGCTGCGGCAGAAGATGATCTCCGTGAAAAGCAGAGAAAGGAAGAAGCAAGAAAAGCCATTGACGAATCAGTTGATTCTATCCTTGACTTTACAGCACACAAAAGAGCTGTTTCCGAAAAGCCGGAACAGCCTGTCGCAGAAGCTGCAAAACCTGTACAGAATGAACCTGCTGCCGAAGCAGCAAAGCAGCCTGAACCTGAAGCTGTAAAACCTGCAGAACCAGAGCCTGAACCGGAACCGGCAAAGGAAAAAGTTATCAACTACGTCGGTCAGGAAAGAAAAGCTGCTGAACAGATGATCAGGTTCAAAGGTCTTGTACCTGAGATCGAATATGTTGACAGCGACAAGGATTTCGGATTTATCATAGCACAGAGCATTCCGGCCGATACTGAAGTTCTTCCGGGAACATCAGTAAAGCTTTCAGTAAGTGCAGGTACATGGTCTGAATGGGAAGAAAACCCGATGCCTGTATCGCCTAACAATTTCATTATTGAAACAAAGACAGAATACAGAAAGAGAAACAGAACACGTACAACTGACAAGCGTGACACAACTGATTCCAGTGAATACGAAGGATACACACTTACAGGTACTGACCAGAAATTCTCGGAATGGGAGACCGATCAGTACTACACAGCAGAAGCGATCCCACCGGGACCTACATGTGAAATAGTACGTGTAGCCAGCGGTTTCAAATATGCAGGATGGTTCAATCCGGCAAACATGAACGGAATGTCATTCTCAAGCCCTGACGTGGCCAACTTCTTCAACACAAACCTTTCAGGAGTAAAGTGGATGTACGAAGAGATCATCTCAGAGCAGAACATCAAACCGGACGTTAAGAACTGGAAACTCGTTACCGACAACATGAACACCACTCCTGCCGGTGATCCTATGATAAGCAACATCTTCTTCAGTGCACATGTACTTGACGGCAAGTCATACGCAATGAAGTTCGGCTCATCAGAGACAGAATGGTATATTTACAAGAGAAGAAATCTTCTCGAAACTGTCTACCACTTCGAAAAGGAGATCGTTTCAGACTGGGGCGAATGGTCAGAATGGTCAGAAACTCCTCTTAACGGATCTGAAGACTGCGAAGTTGAAAGCAGAACACTTACAAGATCAAGACGCAAGATACCGAATAATTAATGAAATCCCCTGTACCTTATCATGAGGTACAGGGGATCTTGTGTTTCCTTAAGGAAACGCTGATTTATTCATAAATCAGCGTAGGGGGCGGGGCGAAGCCCCGCAAATTCCCCTTCCGGAAATCCGGCGAAGCCGGATTTCCGATTTAATCAGTGTTTTCTTAAATGTTCAGTATTACATTAGTTACAAGTTCAGCAAACTGTTTCGACACACGGTCTGCAATTTCCTGAACTTCCTTATGGTTGAGCGGTGTTTTTGATATTCCGGCTGCCATGTTGGTAATACACGAAATTCCGCACACTTCAAGTCCCATGTGCTTTGCTGCCATCGCTTCACATGCTGTGCTCATTCCCACTGCGTCACCGCCCCATATTCGCGCAAGGCGCACCTCAGCAGGTGTTTCGTAATTCGGTCCGGTAAACTGTACGTACACGCCTTCTCGAGTCTTTATGCCGCATTCCTCAGCGCATTTTTTTATCACCTGTATGATCCTGCGGCTGTAGACCTCGCTCATATCAGGGAATCTTGTGCCAAGCTCCTCGATGTTCGGTCCGATAAGAGGACTTGGAACACCTGTAGTAATGTGGTCAGTGATTATCATAAAATCACCTGCTGAGAATTCAGGATTTACTCCTCCTGCAGCATTGGTAAGAACGAGTTTCTTCGCCCCCATCATTCCCATGAGTCTTACCGGAAGAACAACGTCAGACATGCTGTAGCCCTCGTAGTAGTGTACTCTTCCCTGCATTATAACCACCGGTACGTTTTCAACGTAACCGAACACAAAGCGTCCCTTGTGTCCCTTTACAGTCGATACAGGGAAGCCTTCGATATCCTTGTACTCTACTACTGCTTCAGTCTTTATTCCCTCGGCGTAGTCACCGAGTCCGGAACCGAGTACAAGTCCGACTTCCGGAACAAAATCCGTTTTTTCTCTTATGCTTTTCAAGCATGACTGTAATTTTTTATACATAGCATTCATTCCTTTCTGATTTTATCAAGAACGGAAGCACCGATCGTTCCTTCCGGCATTTTAAGGCCGAAGTTGTCGAGTATTGATGCACCGATTACAGCAAAGCAGTTCTGGTCATCTATCCTGCCGCCCTGCTTCATTGACGGCGAATAGGCAATAAACGGGACCTTTTCCCTTGTGTGATCTGTTCCTGTGTGGGTAGGATCATTTCCGTGGTCGGCAGTGATAATAAGCAGATCATCATCGTGAAGCACTTTCAGAAGCTCGCCGAGCTTTACGTCGAAACGTTCCAGTTCTTCGGCGTAGCCTACCGGATTTCTTCTGTGTCCCCACAGTGCATCAAAGTCAACGAGATTTACAAAACAGAGTCCGGTAAAATCTCTTCCGGCTATCTCAATGGTCTGTTCCATTCCGTGGACTGAGCTCTTTGACTTGTTTGACTCCGTTATTCCCTCTCCGTCGAAAATATCTGATATCTTTCCTACTGAAATAACGTCAAAGCCATTTTCTTTAAGTACATCAAGAGCAGTTTTTCCGAAAGGTTTCAGCGCGTAGTCGTGACGGTTGCTCGTACGGACAAACTCACCTTTTTTCTTTCCCACATACGGTCTGGCAATTACTCTGCCCACCTTCCATTCATCCTTCATGGTCAGTTCCCTCGCGATCTCACAGCAGCGGTAAAGCTCATCAAGGCCGAACGTTTCCTCATTGCCGCAGATCTGAAGAACTGAGTCCGCTGAAGTGTAGACTATCATGTGACCGGTACTGATCTCCTCTTCACCGAGCTCATCGAGGATGACCGTACCGCTGGCACTTTTGTTTCCGATCACCTTATGACCAGTACGCTTTTCCAGTTCCCTTATAAGCTCTTCAGGGAATCCTGTATCGGTAAATGTTTTAAACGGAGTTGTGATCTTAAGACCCATCATCTCCCAGTGGCCTGTCATGGTATCCTTTCCGTTGCTCGCCTCATAAAGATAAGCAAATCTTCCTTCCGGATCATCCACCGGACTTACCTTATCGATATTATGAAGATTGGCGATCCCAAGCTTCTGAAGATTCGGTATATTAAAACTGCTTACAGACTGAGCTATATGCCCCAGTGTATCTGTCCCCTTATCACCGAACTTTTCAGCATCCGGCATGGCACCGGCACCGAGTGAATCGATGACAACGGTAAAAATTCGTTTGTATTTTTTCATTTAAATTACCTCCTTTATAAGCAAAACGGCTTTTTCAAGTTCTTCCGTCTTAACTGATGTGCATGAAAGAAGAAGAACTGCACCACCGTTTTCATCTATCTTACTTTTAAACTTAAGGCCCTTTTCTGCTGCACGTTCTTTAAGTTTTTCAGGCTCATTTACATTATCAAAGCGAACCTTTACCATTACTCCGCTTCCGCACGGCAGAATCTTTACCGAATCGCCGAATGTTTTCTTTATTATTTCTGCAAGCATTGCGGATTTGGCGGCATAAAGCTTCTTGAGTTTTCTTATCTGCGAATCCATGTGTCCGTCCCTTATGAACTGACACAGGGCTATCTGCTCGGTCTTGGATGCGGTCTGGTTGTAGTCAGCCGCCACTTCAAGATACTTTTCCATCATTTCATCGGGAAGAACCATGTAACTCATTCTGATGGAAGGCAGAAGCAGTCTGGAAAAGGTTCCGGTGTAGACTACGTTTTTGCCTGAAGCCAGGCTCTGGAGCGATGGTGCTCTTCCTGAAAAATAGGAAAACTCATTTCCGTAGTCATCTTCGATTATAAGCCTTCCCGCGTCCATTGCTGATTTTATGAGTGAAAAACGTTCCTCAACAGTCATGACATCACCGAAGTCTCCTTTGCTTGACGGATTTACATAAATAACATCAGGATCATCATCAGTAATTGTCCACCCATGGTCCCGGAACACAGCTGTACCCTGTCTGAAATCAGGGTTACTGAAACTTATCTTCTTTTTTTCACCTATGACGGAACAGAGTATATGCAGAAGACTCTGAACACCCGCACCCACAACTATATTGTACGGTGAGCACACTACGTTTCTGCGCGAAGAGATAAAAGACGCTATGGCTTCACGGAGTTCATACTCCCCCTGCGGCTCACCATAGGAAAGCAGCCTCTCATCCTGTCTGAGAGCACTCTTGATATATCTTCGCCACATATCAAAATTAAAGCTTTCCCTGTCAGCACCCGCTGAGGAAAAATTATAAATGATCTCCGGACTGCGGGACTCATCTTTTTTCATATTCTGTCTTCTGTCTGCCGGACATATGGAACTAACGTAGAAACCACTGTTCTTCCGCGAAATAATATATCCGTCAGCTGCAAGGGACATATATGCATTTTCAACTGTAGTACGGCTTATCTGAAGCTCCTCAGCGCACCGTCTTATCGACGGTATTTTCTGCCCCGGTGTAAGCGTACCGTCTGTGATCATGTTTTTATAATAGCCGTAGACCCTGAGGTAAAGCGGCTTGTCATCATCAGGAAACTGATACTTCATAAAGTGACCCCTTAAAAATTCTTGTTTTTGTGTATTTCAATAATGACAAAGTTATATTATTATTATATACATAAGATTCATATGATTCAAGTAGGTTTATAAAATATTCAGCTGCGGATTTATCTTCAGCTTTATCCCGTTATCCGTAAAAAGGAGATGCAGCAAATGAAAGATCAGAAAATAAAAACAATGACCACTACCGCAATGTTTACAGCCATCATCACTGTACTTACAGCGTGTTTTCAGATAAAAACCGTAAATGACGGATACATACACTTTGGTGATTCTATGATCTACCTTGCAGCCTGTCTTCTTCCTGCACCGTACGCAGTATTTGCAGGATCAGTCGGCGGAGCAATGGCCGACATTCTTTCGGGCTCTGCTGTATGGGCACTTCCGACACTTATCATAAAGGCGCTTAACACACTGCCGTTTATATTCGCTCTTAAGTATCTTAAGAAAAAGGGCACTGACAATAAGATCATCACAAAGGAAATGATAATAATGAGTGCAGTTTCCGGTATCATCACGATTGCCGGCTACTGGCTTGCTGAAGGCATACTTTTCGGATTTGCCGTTTCAACGATCGGTACCGTACTGCGCGGATTCATCCAGCCGGTATGCAGCTCTGTACTGTTTGTCTGCGTTGGCACAGTACTTGACAGAGCTAAGTTCAAATCTCTTATTTACAGAGTATAAACTTAGGAAACACTGATTAAGCCAGCAATCCGGCGAAGCCGGATTGCTGGGGCGGGAGATTGCGGGGCTTCGCCCCGAACCCCACGCTGATTTATGAATAAATCAGCGTTTCCCTTAAGATTTTCTCAGAGTAAAATATACTTGAGTATGAACAGAACCGAAAGAACATACACAAGCGGCGGTATCTTCTTTCCCTTTCCACAGATCAGGTTGATGACTGTGTAGGAAATGATACCAAGCGAGATACCCTCTGAAATGCTGTAGAACAGCGGCATGGATATAATGCATATATAAGCCGGTACAGCATCAGTGTAATTCTTTTCGCTGAATTTGATATCTGAAATTGCCGAGAACATAAGAAAGCCGACAGCAATAAGTGCAGGAGCTGTCGCAAAGCCCGGTACTGCAGTGAAAACAGGTGCGAAAAAGATGGAAACGAGGAAAAGAAGCGCAGTGGTAAGCGCTGTAAGTCCGGTTCTTCCGCCTTCTGCCACACCTGCCGATGACTCAACAAATGTAGTTGTTGTTGATGTTCCGAAAACCGCTCCTACTGCCGTTGCAACAGAATCGGATAACAGCGCCGGCTTTATTGCAGGAAGTTTTCCGTCCTTGTCGAGCATCTTTGCCTTTGCACTGACACCGATAAGTGTTCCGAGCGTATCGAACAGATCAACAAACAGGAACGAGAATATTATAACGATAAAACTGAACCAGTCGATGGTATTCAAATCAACGTTGAAGCACTGGCCAAATGTCAGGAAAAACGAATCAAATTCGGTCATCTGAAGTTTCGGAAACAGTGAGTAATATCCGGCTTCAGGTGCAGGAACATATATACCGGCAAGCTGACAGATCATTCCGGCTGCCCAGGTGCCGATAATTCCGAGCAGAACTGAACCCTTGACTTTTTTCAGATACAGAACGAAAGTAAACATGGTTCCGAGCAGTGCAAGCAAAGCACTTATGCCTGCAGTACTGAAGTTTTCGGTAAAATCAGTTATGGAAACAAGAGTCGAGCCGTTATCGACACATATACCTGCATTCTGAAGTCCGATAAATGCAATGAACAGACCTATGCCCACTGAAACAGCGGTTTTCAGTGAAAGCGGTATCGCGTTGAAGATAGCTTCACGTATATTGGTAAGTGAAAGCACAAGGAAAATAATTCCCTCAGCAAAAACTGCAAGGAGTGCCACCTGCCACGGATAACCCATTATTCCGACTATCGTATAGGCGAAAAAAGCATTGAGTCCCATACCGGCTGAAAGAGCAAACGGCAGGTTAGCCATGAAAGCCATACATGCTGTTCCGACAAATGACGCAAGACATGTGGCTATGAGTACTGCGGTAGGATCCATTCCGGCTGCTGAAAGAACGGAAGGATTTACAGCAAGTATATAGGCCATGGTCATGAACGTAGTAAGTCCGGCTGTAAGTTCAGTCCTCACAGTGGTGTTGTTCTGTTTCAGTTTAAACATCTTTTCAAGCATCGGCATTCACTCCCTACTTTCCTTCGTCATATTCAGCTATGTAAGGAAGATTTCTGTAATATTCATCACAGTCAAGACCGTAACCGATAACAAAATGATCAGGTATAGTGAAAAGCGACATGTCAGCTTCGAATTTCACCAGTCGTCTTGACGGCTTGTCAAGAAGAGTGATCACCTTCAGGGAAAGCGGATTTCTTTCCTTAAGTTTCTCCACTACATCATGGAGAGTACGGCCTGTATCTATAATGTCCTCAATAATTATAACATGGTATCTGCTTATATCCTGACTTACGTCCATTGTTATGGATACTTCCCCTGTGGATACAGTGCCGGAATAATAACTCTTGGCACACATAAAGGCTACTTCACACGGAATGGTGACTTTTCGGCAGAAATCGGCCATAAAAACAAACGCACCGTTTAAAATGCTTATAAGCAGAAGAGGCTTGTCCTTATACTCGCGGCTCACCCATTCCCCTGCTTCAGTGATCTTCTGACGGATCTCCTCCTCAGAAAAGATCACTCTTTTTATCTTTCCGTTTATCTCTTCACTATTGATCATATTCCCAACGCTCCTGTCATTATTTCATAAATTTCCGGGAAACAAAAGCTTCCCTTATATACTATAATTGTAGCATATTTACGTGGTTATTGCAAATCTGAGTTATAGATTTTACCTATAAGTTGCTATGTGTAAACTGTATTGGACAAACAGAAATTACAGCGTTATAATAAGACCATGATAAGAATTACTTAAGACCTCACTATTGACAATTAATGCTCAATGGTGTATTATTAAAATACCAACTCCTACTTATCCTGTAGGAAAACAAGGTTTACTTCAATAATTGCTTATCATTACAGTAATTATTATTATTTTATATTTAACGGAGGGAATTATTATGGCAGACATCAAGCAGAGTTCACTCGAACTTATCGGAGGAACACCTATTCTCAAACTCAACAACTATACAAAGAAGGCTGGTATCAGCAACGCAACTATCCTTGCAAAGCTCGAATACCTCAATCCGGCTGGTTCAGTTAAGGACAGAATCGCATTCGCAATGATCGAAGATGCTGAAAAGAAGGGCATTCTCAAGCCGGGCGCAACAATTATCGAACCTACAAGCGGTAACACAGGTATCGGTCTTGCAGCAGTTGCGGCAGCAAAGGGTTACAAGGCGATCCTTACACTTCCTGATACAATGAGCGTTGAAAGAAGAACACTTCTTGCAGCATACGGTGCAGACCTCGTTCTCACTGAGGGAGCAAAGGGCATGAAGGGCGCTATTGCAAAGGCTAATGAACTCAACAAGGAGATCGAAGGCTCTGTTATCCTCGGTCAGTTCGTAAATCCGGCCAACGCAGAAGCTCACAGAAAGACAACAGGTCCTGAGATCTGGGAACAGACAGACGGTAAGGTTGACATCTTTGTAGCTGGTGTCGGCACAGGCGGTACACTTACAGGTGTAGGTGAATTCCTTAAGTCAAAGAACCCTGACATAAAAATCGTAGCAGTTGAACCTGCATCAAGCCCTGTACTTTCAAAGGGTGAAGCTGGTCCTCACAAGATCCAGGGTATCGGCGCAGGCTTCGTTCCTGAAGTTCTCAACACAGATATCTACGACGAAGTTATCACAATCGAAAACGAAGATGCTTTTGCTGAAGGTGCAGCTTTCGGCGTAAGCGAAGGTATCCTCGTTGGTATTTCATCAGGTGCCGCTCTTAAGGCTGCATCTATCCTTGCTGAAAGACCTGAAAACAAGGGCAAGACTATCGTTGCACTTCTTCCTGACTCAGGTGACAGATATCTTTCAACACCACTTTTCAGCAAGTGATTCTTCCGGAAGATGACCGGTGAAAATTCATAGACATTAAAACTCTCTTTCAAAAAACGGCCATGCTTTGCAAATGCTCAGCATGGCCGTTTATATTTTTTAAAGACATTTATTCACTTGTTTCTTCCCCTGTTTCATCGATGCCGCCGTTTTCCACGCTTTTGCAGGAGCATCTTCCCTTTTCATCCTTTGAGATCTGCCATTTTTTCTGCCCTGTAAGCTTAAGCTGTGAGTTGTTTTTCTCAGTGCCGCTTATATTTGTATCTTCGCAGATCCAGACACCTATGCTGTCAAACTGTACATCCTTCAGCGCAGAAGTAAGCTTCTGTATATCCTCGCTTTTAAACGGCTTGTCCTTTCCTGTATAGATCTCAACTTCTATGTTCAGGTTTGTTTCCGTAAGAAGTGGTTCAACATTGCCGTCTTTGCGGTAATCGCCGTTCAGTTCCGGATAATCAACAGTTACGAAAGCAAACGCTTTCGCATCCGGAAGTGCTGTTTCCACGGCGTTCACAAGATAATCCTTGGCCGGCTGACGCATTCTCAGCATGAATCTGTCCTCGAATATCTGTCCTGATGAAGTTATCCACATACAGACAACATCGCCTGAATTACTGTTTTCAAGTGTTGAAATAAACATTCCGGCAGGAATTTTATTACCAAGTTTTTCTGTTCTTCCTAAAATACCGGTAGCCTTCCACTCTTCATTATACGTTTCACGCATATAGTTTTCAACGTATTCTATCTGCTTTTCCTCACTCAGTGAATGAAACTCAGAATCACCGCACGATGTCATAACAGGCAGTGCAAGCAAAGTGACCGCTGCCGGTAATACAAAAGATTTAAACTTATTTTTCTTCAACCCCGTCGCCTCCCCGCTGTTATCTAAGAAAACGCTGATTTATTCATAAATCAGCGTGGGGTCCGGGGCGAAGCCCCGCAAATCCAGCCTTCGGAAATCCGGTGAAGACGGATTTCCGATTTAATCAGTGTTTCCTTAATACTATAATTTTATCACATTTATTTTTATAATTCAACCATGTGTACAGGTTTATTTTGCGATAAGATCCTTCACTACCTCGCCTGCTATCATAAGTCCTGCGACTGCCGGAACAAAGGCTGTGCTTCCCGGAATATCCCTGCGTTCAGTACATTTGTGCTGTGCTCCCGGAGGACATACACAGTTTGTACGGCAGCTCGCACCCATATCTTCACGCGGTCTTATCTGTGGTTCATCGGAGTAAACGACCTTGAGTTTTTTCACGCCGCGTCTTTTGAGCTCATACCTCATTACCCTGGCCAGCGGGCAGCCTGAGGTCTTGTAGATATCAGCTATTTTGAATCTTCCCGGATCAAGCTTGTTTCCGGCGCCCATAGCGCTGATAACAGGAACGTTCTTCGCCTTTGCGCGCATTATAAGTTCAAGCTTTGCCGTTACGGTATCCACTGCATCAACAACGTAGTCATACTCCTCAAACGGAAAGTCATCAGCGTTTTCCGGAAGGAAGAAACAGTTGTGAACACGGACATCAACATCAGGGTTAATATCTTTCATTCTTTCGAGCATGACTTCAGTCTTGTACCTTCCGATAGTTTTTCTTGTGGCAATTATCTGACGGTTAAGGTTTGTAAGACATACCTTGTCGTCATCCACAAGGTCAAAGTGACCCACACCGCTTCGTACAAGCGCCTCACATACATATCCACCCACTCCGCCTATACCGAACACTGCCACTCTCGATTTCGAAAGCTTTTCTATACCTTCCGCACCGATAAGCAATTCTGTTCTTGAAAACTGATTTAACATACGATAAACACCTCATAATACTTAAGGCGGATGCATGGCTGAAAAATCATCACCCGCTTTTCATACTGATTTGATAGACATAATAAATTATATACTAATCGGCTTTGGTTGTCAATTAAAATTCAGATGATTTTGTCAATTGAAAAAGTTTTGTCATTTTGATATAATTTATATTGAATGTCAAAATCAAATATATTTTCAGGAGGTCTGTTAATTGGATACAGAAAAGATCCGGACAAAATCCATGACGGAAGGTGCGCCGTGGAAGCATATTTTAAAATTCTCCCTGCCGGTTCTTGCAGGATCACTTCTTCAGCAGCTTTACAACACTGTTGATACTATAATCGTCGGTAAATACTCAGGGGAGGATTCTCTTTCCGCAGTCGGAACAACTGCAAGTCTTGCGTTTTTCTTTCTCGCGGTAGCCATTGGTTTTTCATCTGGTAACGGTGTTGTCGTTGCACAGCATTACGGTGCCGGAAGCGAGAAAAAAGTACGTGCCAACGCATCGGTCGGAATCCTTTTCCTGCTGGGTCTCGGCGTGATCTGTGCCCTTGTCGGAATTCTGACCGCAAGACCTGCCTATACTTATCTTCTTAACGTTGACCGGAGCATTGTCGGTCTTACCGTAAACTATTTCCGCTGGTACTGCATAGGTCTTGTTTTCCAGTTCGGATACAATATTTTCTCGGCTATTCTCCGTGCAGTCGGCGACAGCGCCGCAACGCTCTATTTTCTTCTTATCTCATCCGTGCTGAACATCGGTCTTGATCTGCTTTTCGTGGCTTTTTTCAAATGGGGCGTAACAGGTGCAGCCATTGCAACAGACATATCACAGGCAGCTTCATTTGCGGCTGCATATTTCTACATGACAAAGAAATATCCTGTATTCCGCTTTAAGCTCTCCGACTTCCGCTGGGATTCACAGATGATAAAAGCTACAGTCAGAATAGGGTTTCCTATCTCGCTTCAGCTCATGATCGTTTCCTTCGGTCTTACATTTATCCAGCGTGCTGTAAATGAATTCGGAAAGGTAATGACAGCTTCAGCCACTGTAGGCCAGCGTATCGAAATGTACCTCAACCTTCCGGCTACAGCTTTCCAGACCACACTTGCCACCTACACCGGACAGAACATCGGCGCAGGCAAACCGGAACGTGTTAAAAAAGGCGTAAAACAGGCACTTCTGATAGCGCTTTCATTTACTCTCTGCATTTCCGCGCTGGTAACGGTATTCTCCGGCTCAATTGTCACTCTTTTCAGCCTGAGTGACCAGGCTGCGGTATACTGCCTGCAGCACCTGCGTGCCATAGCACTCGTAAACATAGTACTCACAATGTACGTTCCTGTTTTCGGAGTATTCCAGGGATCAAACCACAGTGCCTTCCCGATGGTCGTAGCTACCTTTGCTCTCGGCACACGAGTTCTTGTAACTTATCTTTTCCGCTACAGCGACATTTTCGGACACACGATCATCTGGTGGAACGGTATTTTCGGATTCGGCATGGGATTTATTGTAACATGGATCTATTATCTCAGCGGAAAATGGCAGAACAACGCAGCTATAAAATAATATCTTATCTAAAGAGAGGGAGATCGCGCTTCCTCAGCAAATATAGTTTTTCATAGAACGAAAGGAGCATACAATGGGTTTACAGGGACAGACATTAGAAAGGACCGGTTCAAAGACAAAGGAACCGAAACGATACAACGTGATCATGCTCAACGATGATTTTACGACAATGGATTTTGTCGTGGCTGTACTGATCGATATCTTTCACAAAGATCAGCTGACTGCTGAAGCCCTGATGCTTGATGTACATAAAAAAGGGAAAGCTGTAGTCGGAACATATTCATACGACATAGCTGTGACGAAGACACGTACAGCAATGCAGCGCGCACGTGATGAGGGATTTCCTTTCAGAATGCTGGTAGAGGAGGCATAAAACAAATGGAATATTCTGAACGTCTTCTTACAGCGCTTATAAACGCTGCAGAATTTACAAAGAAGCAGAAACTGGAATTATGCACTCCGGAAACTGTTCTCTATTTTATCTGTGATGATGAACTGTTTGACAGTGCTTTCTCCGACTGCGGAGGAGATACTGACTTTCTAGAAGCTGATCTTTATGATTACATTGAAAATAATATAGACAGATACAGCAGCGAAACCAATACAGTACAGAATTCCCTTGCGCTTGAATGTGCACTGGAAAACGCCGCAATAAGCGCTTCAAACAGCGGAAACCGTGAAATTGAGATAAAGCATTTTATCCACGGAATGTGGCAGATAGAGGATCTTTATGCCGTTTATTTCATTGAAAAGCAGGGTATAAAGGAAACCGATCTTTTATGTGCTATTGCTGAACTTGATGATGAAGAACAGCTGCCTGAAGATGTCATAATAAAAAAGCGGAACGACACTGATGACCATACATACTATAACGTCGAAGATGTTGAAGAGAATGACGACGATGAATTTATCACCGGAGCAGAATCTTCACGTAAAAGTCATCGCGGAACAGAAGGCTTTGTAACCTGCCTTAACGACAGTCTCGGCGATGTCAATCCGCTCATAGGACGGACTGAAGAGCTTGAAAGGACAATGCAGATACTCTGCCGTCTTGACAAGAACAACGCCCTTCACATAGGCGATCCGGGTGTAGGCAAAACTGCAGTTATGTACGGCCTGGTAAAGAACATCGTATCGGGTAATGTTCCGGAGCCTCTGAAGAATGCACGCGTTTATTCCTTCGACATCGGCTCGATGCTTGCCGGAACGAAATACCGCGGTGATTTCGAGAAAAGGCTTAAGAAGGCACTTTCCGATATAAGCCGTGATGAGAATCCGATAATCTACATCGATGAGATCCACAACATCGCCGGTGCAGGTGCTACGGGTGAAGGTTCATTTGACGCTGCAAATCTGTTAAAACCGTATCTGACAGACGGAAAGATACGCTTTGTAGGAGCTACGACCTATGAGGAGCACAAAAAATATTTCGAAAAAAACAAAAGCCTCATAAGACGATTCCAGAACGTTGAAATAAAGGAACCTTCAAAGGACGAATGCATAATGATCCTTGAGGGTCTTAAAAGCAGATACGAAAACTTCCACGGTGTAAAATATGCTGATGACGTGATCCCGTACGCAGTGAAGATGAGTTCAAAATACATTAACGAACGCTTCCTTCCTGACAAGGCCATCGATCTTATCGACGAAGCCGGAGCGTATCTTAAACTCGGTATGAACCAAAAAGATCAGGATGATGCATCCGCTTTCTCATCTGTTACGGAAATGCTTTTAAGGGAAGCCGGTGCTGTTCCGGTGGTGACCCGCGAAATAATAAACGCCGTACTCACAAAGATCTGCCGCGTTCCGGTCGAAACTGTTGAAACTGAAGATATGGACGGAATTGCCGGACTTGAAGAGAAGCTTTCTGCCCTTATTTTCGGACAGAATGAAGCAATAAAGCAGGTGGTCAACACCGTCAAGTTCTCGAAGGCCGGGCTCAACGATGAAAACAAACCGCTCGCAAGTCTTCTTTTCGTTGGTCCTACCGGTGTCGGAAAAACCGAGATCGCACGTCTGCTTGCACAGAAACTCGGACTTAAGCTCATACGCTTTGACATGAGTGAATACGAGGAAAAGCATGCAGTTGCCAAGCTTATCGGCTCTCCTGCCGGATATGTCGGCTACGAGGAAGGCGGACTCCTCACTGAAGAAATAAGAAAAAATCCGTCCTCTGTTCTTCTCCTCGACGAGATAGAAAAGGCACATCCGGACATCTACAACATTCTTCTACAGATGATGGATCACGCAACGCTGACGGACAATCAGGGACGAAAGGCTGATTTCCGCAATGTCATAATCATTATGACATCGAACGCAGGTGCCAGCCGCATCGGAAAAAGCGTAATCGGATTTGAAAGCCGAGACCGTGACAGCAGCGTTGTCATGGAGGAAGTAAAACGTATTTTCCAGCCGGAATTCCGCAACCGCCTTGACCGTATCGTTGTATTCAACGGCATGGATGACAGCATGGCTGAAAAGATAATCGTCAAAAAGCTGGGCGAACTTGCCGACAAACTTGCCGTAAAGAACATAAAGCTTGAATACGACAAAGCCGCAGCAGATCTTATAAAGAAAAAAGGTATCTCATCTGAATACGGCGCCCGTGAAGCAGACCGTGTGATCAGAAACGAGATAAAACCGCTTTTCGTTGACGATATCCTTTTCGGAAAACTGAAAAACGGAGGAAAGGTAAACCTCTCCGCCGATGGTGATAAATTTGTTATTAATGTGGATTCAGAGATTGTGGATCTTCAAAAATAATAGTTTTCTCTGCTAAATAACAAACACGCCGCATCTCACCGGTTAGTCCGGTTCTGAGATGCGGCGTTTTTTGTTTTCAGTTAAATTTTTATGTTTGTAAAAATATCATAGGTCTCTGCAAAGGGACAACCTTAGGGAGAGAAAAATCTTATTCAGTTAATATCTGAATTCGGGATCGTAACAGTCCAGCTGCTGGATGTCTCTTTCGAAGATTCTTCAAGCTCTTCTTCAGTTCTTAATCTGATGACCGTATTGTCATCATCTGCATCAGTGCTGTAGTAAAGATGATGATCCGGATCCGGGACTTTAACCTTTTCTTCATCATCGTTCAGACCGATGACTTTAGTGGAAACTGTTCTGCTTTCTCCGCCGGATGTAGTTACTTTTACTGTTTCTTCTTCCTTCGCTTTCAGGTATCTTTCATAGGAAACCTTGAAAGACTTGTCACATCCGTCGTTTATGTACTCAACTTCAGAAAGTTTGCCGTCAAGGAAAGTAAGATTAATGTGTTCGTGCTTATAAAGAGGATCCATGTAACGGAACATACGGTCATTCATAAGTTCAGGAAGTTCTTCTTCAAAATTATCATAGTTATAAACACCGTCTTCTATTTCCACGTCCGGATGATCGGATTCCATGTATGAGAAATAGTAGTATGCTTTTATAAGTGCATCATTTTCAGATATTTCCGGATAATCAGGAAGTGATGCAGTTTCCGGATCTTCTGAGATCTTATCCGAAAAAACATCCTTCCAGCTCTTTTCTCCTGATGCATATTCATCAAGTCCGGATGTAAACGGAATCGCAAGATTCTGAGGAACAGCAGCCGGATATGCTCCTGTTACCTTACCGTTTAAATCTGTCAGATAAACCGATACGACCTTACCGTCCGAAATGTGTATCGCCCACTTAAAATTAAACTTGTTTGAAAATCTGGCAAGTTTGTTCAGCTGAACGCACAAGTCATCGTCATCGGCTCCGTTTACAATTATTCTTTCTCCGGCAAGTTCTTCTGTGTATTTGCCGTTTTTAAGTGCATTTATGAGTGCAAGTCCGGTAAGTCCGTACATCATCTTTGCGTCGTCATTAAGCTGTGAAACAGTACGGGAATAACTGTGCCAGTCCGCATCTGAACTGCTCATCATTTGAAAAAAAGATGTATCGACTTTGTCAAAAGGAATTATAATATCATTCGGTATTCCAAGAGGATATGCTCCGGTCTTTTCATTATTTACAGAACATATAACTTTTGTCTGACCAAAAAAGCTGTAGTCAGCTATCCATTTAAGATTACGATATCCGTATTTATCATGAATAATGCGA